>JGI24709J26583_10000026_pt1 | contig 88760 bp, 68 predicted proteins | sample BioPla2DNA1_FD_26583 | JGI IMG/M metagenome (IMG submission 26583) | reverse complement strand
GAGGAACAGAATCCATAACGGTTTGGGTATTAGTGGCGGCATGGATGGTAGACATTGAAGCCGTAAGCATGTTTGCGGTGAGCCTGTCTTCCAGAAGTGGTTTAATCATGTGGGCAAGGCCGGTGGTAGTGCAAGAAGCGGCAGAAATCAATTTGTGTTTTTCAGGATCGAAAGAGCCGTGGTTTATGCCGTAAATCAGTGTAATTGAATCTTCTGGAGCGGTTTTTGCTTTATCTTTGATTTTAAAAGCAGAAGAATTTATCACAGCCTTCGCTCCGCTGAGCAGATGGCCTCTGATAGAGCCTTTGGCATCATCTTCGGGAACTGTCGGGTCTATAAATGCTCCTGTACATTCAGCTACAACTTCAACGCCATAATTTCGCCAGCCTATGTCTTTTGGATTTCTGTTTTTTCTGAGAATAGTTACGGGTATTCCGTCTATCATCAGTTTGCCTTCAACTTCGTCGATGATTTTTATACATGGTTTTGCATAAACGCCATAGAGAAATCTGTGCATGCTGCCGTAAGTGGAGTCTTTTTCTATGAATTGGGCAGTGTCAGCGAGGCTTCTGCCTATTTCTCGTCCTTGATTGATAATTATTTCATCAAAATATTTTCTGCCGATGTGATGCCATAAAGTCAGTTTGCCTATTCGGCCGAGGCTGTTGATTCCTAAAACTTTCTTATTCGTTGTCTTTTCGAACAAATTAACACTCATGTTTCCTCTCCTGTTTTTATCTATATAAATTAAAAGATCCTATAAATATTTTAATCTTAGGGAGAGAAAACTTCAATCCCGGAACTAACAAACAGTGGGTCGTGGACAAAAAACTTGGAACCACGAAATACACGAAAAAAGGCAAAACCACAGAAGAACTCCAGAACAAGGACCTTTTTTTAAACCACAGAACACACAGAATACACGGAAAAGCTGCTAAAACATCTGGAACAGACTGGATTTTAAGCACAGCTTAAAATCAGGGAGTAGGGCGTAGGAGATAGAGGGTAGTAAAATACTTTTCAACTCAGTATTACAGCCAACGACTGCTTTAAGATATTATTAAATGGTTGAAACTTTAAGATTTGAAAAACAGAGAACCAAAGCCTAAAATAAATGTACCCGATAACGAACAATTAGATGCAACAAGCTACTAGTGCGGTGGTATAAGTATTATCAGCTGTTGTCTTGTGAAGTTTGAAAATCAAACATGAAAGTTTTAATAAAAATGCAGCACTAGCCTGTTATACAAGCCTAGAGCGGAGAATATCATGCAGGTGCAAAAAGCCGCAAACAGTGCCGTCAGGTTGAGTTACGGGCAAAGCGGTTACAGATTTTTCTTCCATGAGTTTGAGAGCTTCCATGGCGAGCTGCTCAGGTTTTATTCTCATGGGATTAGCTACCATGACAGAGCTTATAGGTATATCCAAAGCGGGGGATTGAGACTTTTGAAAATATCGTCTTAAATCGCCGTCTGTAAAAATACCTAAGAGTTTTTGATTTTCATCGCATACCAGCAAAGTGCCGAAACCGAAAGTAGACATATTCACTACAGCTTCTCTCAAAAGCTTTGATGGTTTGATTACCGGCATTTCACTGCCTTTGTGCATCAGGTCTTTAACTGATATAAAGCGTCTGCCCAAGCTGCCTGATGGATGCAGTTTTGCAAAGTCTTTTTCTTTAAAGCCTTTGGCCTCGATCAGTGCGCAAGCCAAGGCGTCTCCGATTGCGAGAGTTACAGTAGTAGAGCTTGTGGGAGCCAAGTTCAGGGGACAAGCTTCTCTTTCAACAGAGGTATCCAAGACCACGTCTGACATTTTGGCAAGGCTGGATTGAGTATTGCCTGTCATGGCTATTACTTTAACGCCGACACGCCTTAAATAGGGAAAAAGCGTGACTATTTCGCCAGTTTCGCCGGAATTGGAAAGAACAACGGCCACATCCTGCTCAGTCAACATGCCCAGATCACCGTGCAAAGCTTCGGCAGGGTGCATGAAGACTGAGGGTGTGCCTGTGCTTGAAAGGGTTGAAGAAATTTTCTTGCCAATCAAACCGGATTTTCCCATCCCCGAGAAGACTACTCTTCCCGAAGATGAAACTATCAGACGAACAGCCTCAACCATTCCATCAGAGAGGCGGCTTTTAGCTCTTTCCATAGCCGCAATCTCGTAATCCATAGCCTTAAAGGCTGCATTCAGAATGAAGGTTTGGTCGAGGTTTGTCATCTTTTTTTACTCACTTTTCGCTCGTTGTTCTATTATTGCCAAAAGTTTGTCGGATTCAACTTTGGCGTTGTCTTTTATAGAATCTGCTTCTGCTTTGATTTTAGAGCAGAATTCTTTATCTTCGATATTTTTGAGGTTTATCAGCACATTTTGCCAAGCGCCCCAAATACCGGCTTCTATACATCTGGCTCCGACAGTCACGTCAGAAGCGGAGGCCATATTTCCGACTTTGGCTATTTCTTCGGCTTCTTTCCAGACGGAGTTGGCGATTCTCATTGTTTTGAGAGGTATCATGACTGCGTCTTTAAGACCGTTTTGCATAGCTTCGTGTCTTATGCGTTTTTCTTCATCGGTGTTTTTCGGCAGGCGCAAAGCTTCCATATAGCCAGTAAAAGCAGCTGTGTCAGCATCTATCATAGGTATTAAAGCTCTGACAGTTTTTTGGATAGCGGGAATATTTTGTCGTAAAACCGCATCGTGCTGTTCGAACTTTCTTACACCGTAAGTAAGTTTGGCGACCATGTTCTGCAAAGCTACGCCCAAAGCTGCGACAGCTGCCGAGACGCTTCCGCCGCCAGGAGCAGAGGTTCTTGCGTCAACAGCTTTGATGAATTCTTTAACGGAAAGACCGGAAATTGGCTCTTCAGGGTCTTCTTTGACTATGTAGTCTATTATTCGCTCTTCAGGTATGAATTGAGTAATAGAATTCAAGCCGAGTCTGTCTATTACCAGATTGATTTTCTGGTCTTCATCAAGAATGAAGAGATTTTCTTTTTCTATATAGTAGTCAGCTGCCATGAGCATGGCTTCTAGCGGGATCAGACCGACGATTTCTGAGCCTGCTGCAGCAACGTTGATTTTTGCGGCTTCTTCTTTGGTTGCCTCAAAAACTTCGTGTATTGCAGTAACGTGGTAGTTGTTGAGGTTAAAGCTGCATTGAGCTGTATTGTATTCATCAACATACCATCCTAGGCCTTTAAGTTCTTTGAATCTGCCCGGTTCGTTTGGACCTCTGCCGGCTTCTCTCAGGTTTAGGGCTATTCTGTGAGCTTGGTTGTAGGTACCCAATATATTGACATTGAAGGCTATCAGGAAGTTTCTGGCGCCTGTGACAGTTGCTCCCCATCTGGAATTGAATTTATCAGGCCCGAAGTCAGGTTTCCATTTTGGATCTTTGAGTTTTTCAGGCAGAGCTTCATATTCGCCTTTTCTGATTTGAGGCAGTTTTTTTCTGTATTCTTTGTCTTGAGAGAATTCATAGAGATACATGGGCAAACCGAGTTCTTCAGAAGCTCTCTTGGCAAAGATTTTGGAGATTTCCACGCATTCATCCATTGTAACATTTGAAACAGGAACAAACGGACAAACGTCCATTGCGCCCATTCTGGGGTGTTCGCCTTCATGAACGCTCATGTCTATGAGCTCATAAGCTTTGGCTGCAGAAGCAAGAGCAGCTTCTATAACGCCTTCTGGAGATCCGACAAAACTGTAAACGGTTCTGTTTGTAGATTTTCCCGGATCTACGTCTAAAAGAGTAACTCCGGGCACATTTCTGATAGCATCGGCAATAGCTTGTATTATGCTGTCATCACGTCCTTCAGAAAAGTTTGGAACACATTCAACTATTTTGTTTTTCATTTAATAATCCTCTCTTTGGTGATTCGTGCGAAGCTTAAAAAACTATTTAGTTCCGAGTGTGGCTACCATAACAGCTTTAATAGTGTGCAATCGGTTTTCGGCTTCGTCAAAGACCTTTGAGAAGTCACTTTCAAACACTTCATCTGTTACTTCCATAGGACCGACTTTTGCGGAGAGTTCTGTGTCATAGTTGTGGAAAGCCGGCAGGCAGTGCAGGAAGATAAGGTCTTTTACGCCTGTAGCTTTAACCATTTCCATATTGACTTGGTAATCTTTAAGCAGGTTTATTCTTTCCTGCATTTTGTCTTCTTCACCCATGCTGGCCCAAACGTCGGTATATAGAACCTGTGCGCCTTTTACGCCTTCTTTAACATTGCTGGTGATAGTAATGTTTCCGCCTGTTTCTTCGGCTATTTTATTGCAGGTTTTAACTAAATCTGCTTCAGGCTGGAGGCTTTCAGGAGCAACTATTCTGCAGTCCATGCCCATTTTGGCGCAGGCGACCATGATAGAGTTTGCCATATTGTTTCTGCCGTCTCCTGCGTATGCGAAGCTGATTCCCTTAAGTTTTCCGAAGTGTTCTCTGATTGTCATCAAGTCAGCCAAAAGCTGTGTCGGGTGGAACTTGTCTGTAAGACCGTTCCATACGGGCACGCTAGCATATTTGGCCAAGTCTTCTACAGTAGAGTGCTCGAAACCTCTGAATTCTATGCCGTCAAATATGCGTCCCAAGACTCTGGCAGTATCTTTTACTGTTTCTTTTTTGCCAAGCTGTATATCGCCTTTTCCGAGATATTCCGGATGCGCTCCTTCATCAACTGCTGCTACAACAAAAGAACATCTTGTTCTTGTCGAGGATTTTTCGAATATCAATGCTATGCTTTTGCCTTCAAGATTTCGGGGTTTGATTCCGGCTCTTTTAAGGCGTTTGAGGTCATCAGCCAAGTCGAGCAAATAGGTTATTTCCTCAGGTGTGAAGTCAAGAAGTGTTAAAAAGCTTCTTCCCAAAAGATTTACTGCCATATTATAAAATTTCCTTTCCTGTATATGATAGCTGTTAACGCTAACTCGCTGAAATATAGCACTATAGAGAAAGAAAAGCAACAAAGGCCGGCTTGCTCTTTCAAGCTCCAAGTGGTAGAATTAGCCATTGTTTCAGGAGACTCAGGAGAATAGTTTGACTCAGGACATTTTAGGTTCAGGAAGCGCAATTCAGGAAGCTATAAGCCTTATAGACCAAGTAGCTGACAGCAATGTCACTGTGCTTATTACAGGCGAATCAGGAACCGGTAAGGAAATGGCCGCAAATGCCATTCACGAAAAGAGCAGGCGAAAAAAGAAGCCATATCTTAAGATGAACTGTGCGGCTATTCCGACAGAACTTCTTGAAAGTCAGATGTTCGGACACGAAAAGGGCGCTTTTACAGGCGCCATAGCGCGGCAAGAAGGCTGCTTTGAAAGAGCTGACGGCGGAACTCTCTTTTTCGATGAAATAGGCGACATGTCTCTGATAACTCAAGCTAAGCTATTGCGCGTTCTGCAGGATCAGAAGTTCGAACGAATAGGCGGCAGCGAGTCTATAAGAACAGATGTGAGAATTATTTCTGCTACCAACAAAGAGCTTGCAGATGAGATAAGCCGAGGCAATTTCCGCGAGGATCTTTATTATAGGTTAAATGTGGTTGAAATCCACATGCCGCCTTTGCGTGAAAGAATGGAGGATTTGCCTCAACTGGTAGATTCTTTTATTCAGGAATTTAAGCAGAAATATGGCAAAATGGGTCTTAAGGTAAGTCAAGAGGCAATGTACACTTTACTGAACTATTCTTGGCCAGGCAATGTGCGCGAACTCAGAAATGTGATAGAAAGAGCGGCTGTCTTGGTAAGAGACGAGATTATAAAGCCAGAAGATTTGCCTGAGAAAATATCGAAGCCATCTGCTATGCCTGCTGATTTTCCTGAAGAAGGCAAGATTTTGACCTTGGCGGAGATGGAAAAAATATATGTGAGGCAGGTTTTGGAATATACAGGCGGCAACAAACTTAGAGCGGCCAAACTCCTGAAAATAGATCCTAAAACCTTAAGATCAAAATTGGCTGATTAAGTTTGACATAAGTCAAAAAGACGTTTACAATATTGCTCTGTACATATTTTCAAGAATATAAATGAACCTTCTTAAGGAGAAGTCCGGTGGAAAAAGAAACCAAACTGACATTTGAACTGAAAGATGCCGAAAAGGGTTACGTTGTCCTTTCGCTGATTGGCGATTTGGATATGTGGTCTTTGCACCTGGCAAAGCAGGAAATGCAAAAACTTATAGACAACGGCAAAGTCAAAGTCGTACTGGATCTTGAGAGAACCAATTACATAGATTCAGCGGGTTTGGGCTTTTTTATCGGCACTCTGAAAAAGTTAAAAAATGCCGGCGGCGAGCTGATGCTTATCAACCTGAACGCCTACATTTACGGAATTTTCCAACTCATTCAATTGCAGCATATAATCAAAACCTACGACAGCCTTGAAGAAGCGTCCAAAGATTTTTAACAGGAGTTTTTAAAATGCAAAAAAATATTCATCCTAAAACACACCTTATAGAGATAAGCTGTGCTTGCGGCAACACTTTCGAAACCCTTTCTACATCAAAAGAAATTAAAGTTGAAGTTTGCTCTTCTTGCCATCCTTTCTTCACAGGCACTCAGCGCTTTGTGGACACAGCTGGAAGAGTTGAACGCTTCAAAGCCAAATTGGAAGCTCAAAAGTCAGCAGTTGAAGAAGCAAAAGCTAAAAAAGCTGCTAAAAAGACTAAAGCCGCCAAAAAAACTGAATCCGAAAAGGGCAAACTGACTAAAGCAGAAGAAGCCTGATTGTTACAGTGAAACTGACTCTGATCAGACACACGGAAAGTCCGGATTTGACTATAGCTTTAGCCGCAAGGCGCTGTTATTCGTCAAAGCCCTCGACAGAAATTGAGGAAAGCCTTTCCGCAGAGAAAGTGGAAAAACTCATCATGAAGCTGAGAGAAAGAAATCATCTCTCACCTTTTGAGCATGCGGTTTTTACGTTTGCAGCGGACGGGCTTTCCAGATCTTTGTCGCATCAGCTTGTGCGACATCGTATAGCCTCCTATTCTCAGGAGAGTCAACGCTATGTGGACTATTCCAAACCAGGTTTTGTTCCTCCTATAATTCCGCCGACTGTCAAAGCTGATTCCAAAGCATATGAAATATTTTCAGAAGCCGTTAAATCCGCTGTAAATACTTATAATCTTCTGGTAAAAGAAGGAATTCCGCCCGAAGATGCCAGATATGTATTGCCAAACGCAATTGAGACAAAGATTGTCTTTACCATGAATGCCAGAAGCCTTTTTAATTTTTTTGAACAGAGATGCTGTATGAAAGCTCAATGGGAAATAAGGCATTTGGCTGCTCTCATGCTTAAAGAGTGCAAACAAGCGGCACCTCTTGCCTTCAAGTTTGCGGGAGCTCCATGCTTGTCCGCAAGTCATCCATATTGCCGTGAAAATGACCCAAGCTGTCCAAACTACAGATTTGTCGAAAAAAACAAATAACTCTGATTCAAAGCCTCTTCTAAAACTTCGTGATTCTATTGATGAATTAGACAAGGAAATAGCAAACCTTCTTAAAAGACGTTTTAAACTTTCTGAAGAAGTTGCTTCTGTTAAAGCCAAAAATAAAAACTTGCCGCTGCGTGATCCTGTAAGAGAGACTGAAATACTCAAAAATCTTGAAGATCCTGATTTAAGTCAAGAACAAAATAAATTGCTGGCTGAGATTTTCAAGAAAATATTGGAAACTTCAAGGCAAATACAAATACTAGTGAGTAGTGAAATTGTTTAGAATTAAATTACTGAAACCAATAATCCTTGACTTGTTGCTGGTTACTTGGAGTTCTAAGCTTAACAACAGAAAAAAGTGAAAAAAATAAAGAGTTGAAAGAGTCATGAAAATAGTCATAGCTGGAGCTACAGTTCTTGGAAGTCTTCTGGCGGAAGAGCTGGCAACTTCACACGATGTAATAGTCATAGAACATGATAGAGATGCTGCAAAAAGCATATCCGAGTTGGATCTTTCAGTTGTTGAAGGCAAATATGCAAGCCTGGATACTTTGAAAGAAGCCAATATAGATAAGGCAGATGTTTTTATAGCAGCTACTGATTATGACGAAGTGAACTTGCTTGCATGTCTTGCTGCAACTGAGTTGGGCAAACCTAAAACCTTTTGTCTTATAAATGAAGCCCATTATTTTGACAGTTTTGAAACTCATGATATGGCAAAAAGGCTTTCAATAGATGAAATTATTTGGCCTGAATATCTGCTTTCTCAGCAGATTGCTAGAATTATAGCGACACCTGCCGCTATAGATGTGAAGGTTTTTGAGAATGAAAATCTTAAGTTGAGTGAATTTAGAATTAAAGCCGAAACTCCTCTTGTAGGAGTTTTGCTGAAAGACCTTAAGTTGCCGCAGGGAGCTTTAGCTGTAGCAATTTTCAGAAATGAAGGTATTCTTATACCTGGCGGTTATACGGAATTGAAGGCGGAAGACAAGATAGTCATGATGGGAACCGAGCCTTCAATAAGAAAAGTTGAACATATAATGAATCCTGATGCCGTCAAGAGTGTGAATATAACCATTGTGGGCGGCGGAACTACCGGTTTCAACTTGGCTAAAATTCTTGATGAAGAGGCGAGACATCTGAAAATAAGGATAATAGAAGCTTCTGAAGAGAGAAGCATTTATCTTTCTCAAAACCTTTCTGACAATGTGTTAGTGCTTAATGCAAACGCTTTGGAAGAAGACTTTTTGGAAAGCTATATTGCAAACGCGGATTGTGTTGTTTCTTTGACAGGAAACGAGCAGATGAATTTCTTTGTAGCTATGAAAGCTAAATTTTTGAAGGCTCGAAAGACTGTTACAAGAGTTCATGATCCTGCAAACTTGGTTTTTTATGAAAAAATGGGCATAGATGTTTCTATTTCTTCAGAAAGAAGCTCGGTCAGAAAGATAATTCAGGGGCTTGAAGATAAGGGAATAGATGTGCTTACCTATTTTGAAGGCAGTCAAGCTCAAATTATAGATGTGGCTGTTCCCGATATAATGCCTCCCACCAAGATCATGGATCTGCATACTCCAAGAGGTTTTATTATAGCTGCAATCAAAAGAGGAGCAGCTACTATAGTTCCATCCGGACGCGATCATATTAAGCCCGGTGATAGACTCAGAGTCTTTTCAACCAGCGAACATAGTGAAAGTTTCGCAGAATTTCTGCAGGATAAAGCGGAAAAGCTGAAGCAGGAAAAACAAAACAAGAGTTAAAAATGATCAGACGAAGAACTGTCATTTCTATTATAGGACTTACTCTTCAAGGGCTCGCTCTTTTGATGTTATTGCCTTTGGGAATTTCAATTCTTTATGGAGAATGGGATTCCTTCAAAGCTTTTGCTATCACGGTGCTTTTGTCTTGGCTGACAGGCACTTTTGCTTATAGAGCCAGGCGAGAAGGAAGTTTAGAACATTTGAGCAGAATGGAAGGAATTTCTGTTGCTGTGCTTTCTTGGCTTTTCATTGCGGCATTCGGCTCAATTCCTTATATTTGCTTCGGTTTATCTCCCGATGATGCTTTTTTTGAGTCTATGAGCGGCTTTACTACTACCGGTTCTACGATACTCATAGATTTTTCAGTTTTGAATGACTCTATGTTTTTCTTCAGAGGTTACACACATTTTGTTGGCGGAATAGGCATATTGGTGCTTTTTGTGGCAATTTTTCCGAGACTCGCTCTTTCAGGAAGGCAACTTTTTTTTGCCGAAAGTTCCGCTCAAGATAAACTTACTCCAAGGATTAAAGATACAGCAAGAGGGCTTTTAGGCTGGTATATATTGCTTACTCTTTTATGTTTTTTATTGCTTATGTGGACAGGCATGTCTCCTAATCACGCTATAGCTAACAGTTTTGCAACACTAGGAACAGGCGGTCTTTCGCCGAATCCGCAGAGTATAATGGGCTATAACAGCAAAGCGGCAGAATGGATTTTAATTTTTTTCATGTTCGTTGCCGGTTCAAATCTGATTTTGCAGCTAAAGTTTATAACAGGTCAAGACAGAAAAGCTTTTTTTAATGATCCTGAAATCAAAGCCTATGCTTTCATCGTTTTAAGCACAAGTTTGCTTTTGGCTCTTATAGGTTTTTATTGGAAAACTCCTCAAGGAACCCATCTATCAGGTTTTGAAACCATTTTGGATTCTCTGAGAACGGCACTGTTTCAGAATATAAGTGTGATGACTACTACAGGCGCTGCTACTCAGGATTTTAATCTCTGGCCTGATATGGCTAAAGTCACAATTATTCTTATGATGTTCATAGGCGGCTGCACAGGTTCTACATCAGGTGGCTTGAAAGTTGGCAGACTGGTGCTTTTATTCAAATATCTTTGGAAAATGCTTTTGAAAAACATTCATGAAAAAGCGGCTCTAAATGTTAAATATGGCAAGCGCATTTTTACTTTGGAAGAGTTAAACCCCATATTGACCTTCATTTTGACCTATTTTATAACATTCTTCATAGGCGCTTTGCTCTTGCTTCTGCTTGAAAATGATATGATCGTAGCTTTTTCAGGCTCAATTGCCTGTTTAGGCAATGTGGGGCCAGGTTTTGGTGCAATAGGCCCCTTAGGCAGCTTTGGAACTCTTCAGCCTCTAAGCAAGATCTTATGCTCGATTTTGATGTGGGCAGGCAGGCTTGAGATAACAGCTTTGCTGATTTTTCTCCGTCCGGAAGTCCGTAAAACCATAGAATAATTTAGTAACCACGAAACACACGAAAAGCACGAAAAAAGACCAAGAACTTTTCTGAACCACAGAACACACAGAATACACGGAAAAACTCCAAAAGACCTTTCTATCCGCAGATAACGCAGATGAACGCAGATTAATGGCAAATAAGGCAAAAAATCTTGCTGCAAAGGCATCACTGCTTTTGCTTCGTCTCAGCTTAAGCCAGAGATTTCACAACTAAACTTGCAACTCTCTGTTCTTAACCTGTGACTTCCCGCAAATGAATTCTCTTTAAAGAATTTTTTTACTACTCGATTTTTACCCTTAAAAAACACATAACTAATGGTAAAGCATCTGATAAACAGCTGAAGCTTTGATATAAAAAAATCCTGATAATATTTGGATAGCATAAATCAATAGAAAATATTGTAATTTTTATATTCAAATAAAAATCTGTGTCATCTGTGTAATCTGTGGATTATAAATTCTCCTAAAACAAAAGCTTCCTCCGTTTGGAGGAAGCTCTTTTTTAAAGATTATAAGCTTTCTTATTCAGCTGCGGGAACTTTCAGTTCAGTAAGCTGTTTGTAAAGTTCATACTTGGCCTTGATATCTTTCTGAGCCTGATCCATGAGAGTGTTTCCTCTTTCAGGATCTTTTCTGAGAAGCTGTTTGAAGCGGTTTTCACTGTTGGCGAATTCGCTGTAAGCCGCTACGGCGGGTTCCTTGGAGTCAAGCTGGAAGGGGTTTTTGCCTTCTTTGAGCATGTCAGGATTGAACCTGTAGAGTGGCCAGTGACCGGTTTCAACGGCTTTCTTCTGAGCTTCAAGACCCTTGGGCATCTTGATGCCGTGGTTGATGCAGTGAGCATAAGCTATAACAAGGGCAGGTCCGTCATAGGCTTCTGCTTCGCGCATAACTTTGAGAGCGTGGTTAAGGTTTGCGCCTATGCTGATTTTTCCGACATAGATGTGTTCATATGTCATTGCCATCAGACCGAGGTCTTTTTTACCCATGCTCTTTCCGCTTTCGGCGAATTTGGCAACTGCGCCTATAGGAGTAGCTTTACTCATTTGGCCGCCAGTATTTGAGTATACTTCGGTGTCCATGACAAGAACTTTTATGTTTTTGCCTGAAGCGAGGACGTGGTCAAGTCCGCCGTAGCCAATGTCATAGGCCCAGCCGTCTCCGCCGAGAACCCACACAGAGTGTTTTACAAGGTAAGGAGCCAGGACTTTGAGTCTTTCGCATTCGGGTTTGCTGCCATTAGCTGTGCATGTGCCCAGTTTGGCTACCAGTTCGTCAACGTTTGCGCGCTGTTCTTCGATTTCAGCTTCATTGGACTGTTTGTTGCCAAGAATTTTGTCAGCTAACGCTTTGAGAGCAGCTTTTCCTTCGCAGTCGCCTTCAGCGAGCTTGGCGAGGAGTTCTTTAGCTTCTTCCTGGAACTTGTCTACTGCGAGTCTCATGCCAAGTCCGAATTCAGCGTTGTCTTCGAAAAGGCTGTTTGCCCATGCTGGACCTCTGCCGTCAGCTCTCTTTGTATAAGGAGTTGTGGGGAGGTTGGCGCCGTAAATCGAAGAGCAGCCTGTTGCGTTGGCAATCATAAGTCTGTCGCCGCAGATCTGAGTGAGCATCTTGATGTAAGGTGTTTCGCCGCAGCCTGCGCAGGCGCCGGAGAATTCTATCAGAGGCTTCACAAGCTGGACACCCTTGATTGTAGCAGGATTGATATGTTCTGCTGCTGTTTCGGGGAGCTTCTGTTCGAAGAAATACCAGTTTGCGCTTTCAGTTTTTCTGAGTTCTTCGGTTTTGTGGGTAAGTTTGATAGCTTCTTTTGCTTTCATGGGGCAAGCGCTTACGCAAAGTCCGCAACCTGTGCAGTCTTCAACTGCGCACTGAAGCGTAAAGTTAAGGTTTTCACCTTTAACGCCTTTAGCGGGAGCATGCTTAAAGCCTTCAGGAGCGTCTTTCAGGAGTTCGCCATCATAGATTTTGGGTCTGATTGCAGCGTGAGGACAGACTGCTGAGCAGATAGCACACTGAATACATGTTTCGGGATTCCATTCGGGGAAATCTGTTCCGACGTTTCTCTTTTCGTATTGGCTTGTTCCTGTGGGGAATGCGCCGTCAACTGGCATCTGGCTGACTTTAATGTTATCGCCTTTGCCAGCGAGTATGGGTTCAAGAAGGTCTTCGACTATCGCAGGAGCGCCTTCTGTAACCATTGAAGGTTGTATTTTGTATTCTGGGTTGACTTCCGCAGGGATCTTTACTTCGAAAAGATTTTCGAGGGCAAGATCGATGGCCTTGCAGTTCATGTTAACAACTTCTTGGCCTTTGCTGCCATAGGTGTTTTGAACAGCTTCTTTCAGCAGAGGAACATAAACGTCACGAGGCATAATCTTTGAGATTTCAAAGAAGCAGGTCTGCATGACTATGTTAATTCTGTTGCCAAGACCGATTTCTCTTGTGAGTTTGTTAGCGTCTATGACGTAGAACTTGGCTTTTTTGTCTATGAGAGCTTTTTGAGTTTCATAGGGGAGTTTTTCCCAGACTTCATCTTTGTTGTATTCGGTTTCCAGAAGGAATGTGCCGCCCTTTTTGAGGGAAGAGAGCATGTCGTATTTGTCTACAAAGCTGAATTTGTGACATGCAATGAAGTTTGCATTGGTTACAAGGTAAGGGCATCTAAGAGGTTTTTTGCCGAAGCGCAGATGAGAAGTTGTCATGCTGCCGGACTTTTTGGAGTCATAAACGAAATAGCCTTGAGCGTTGTTTTCAGTGTTGTTGCCTATGACTTTGATGCTGTCTTTGTTGGCTCCGACTGTGCCGTCAGAACCCATACCATAGAACATGGCTGAGAAGGTTTCAGGGTCTGATGTGTCGATTTGTTCGGACAAGGGAAGACTTGCAAAAGTAACGTCATCTTCAATACCTACTGAAAAGTGGTTTTTCGGCGTATCTGATTTGAGGTTTTCGAATACTGCGATAACCTGAGTCGGAGTGAAGTCTTTGGAGCCGAGTCCATATCTGCCGCCGACTACTTTGGGCCAAGCTTTGAATGGAGCAAAGCCGGCTTCGAGACCTTCGCCTATAGCGTTTCTGGCATCTTTGTAGAGAGGTTCGCCGTTTGAGCCGGGTTCTTTGGTTCTGTCAAGAACAGCGACTTTTTTGACTGTGGATGGGAAAGCCTGAACGAAGGATTTGACGCAGAAGGGTCTGTAAAGTCTTACTTTTACCAAACCTACTTTTTCGCCTTGAGCGTTGAGGTATTCTACGACTTCATGAATAGTTTCAGCGCCGCTGCCCATTGCGACTATGACTCTTTCAGCATCGGGAGCGCCGACATATTCATAAAGTTTGTATTGTCTGCCGGTAAGCTTGGCGAACTTATTCATAATGTTCTGTAAAGTTTCCGGAACTTTTGCGTAGAATTTATTTACGGTTTCTCTGCCTTGGAAATAAACGTCAGGGTTCTGGGCTGTGCCATGAATCATGGGGTTATTTGGAGAGAGACCTCTGGCTTTGTGTTCATTGACGAATTTGTCGTCAATCATTTTTCTTATAACTTCGTCAGAAATAAGTTCAATTTTATTTATTTCGTGTGAGGTTCTGAAACCGTCGAAGAAGTGAAGGAAAGGAATTCTGGTTTCAAGAGTAGCCTCTTGAGCTATAAGAGCAAAGTCTTGAGCTTCTTGAGGCGAGTTGGATGCAAACATAGCAAAGCCGGTTTGTCTGCAAGCCATTACGTCAGAGTGATCACCGAATATTGAGAGAGCCTGACAAGCCAAGGATCTGGCTGTTACGTGGAAAACAGTCGGAGTCAATTCCCCGGCTATTTTATACATGTTGGGGATCATGAGTAAAAGGCCCTGTGAGGCTGTAAAAGTGGTTGAGAGAGCTCCGCTCATCAGGGCTCCGTGAACCGCGCCTGCAGCGCCGCCTTCCGATTGCATTTCGTAAACGCTCGGGACTGTTCCCCAGATATTTTTTTCACCAGCTGCAGAATAAGCGTCAGCATGTTCGCCCATGGTGCTTGAAGGGGTAATAGGATAAATAGCTATTACTTCATTAACCTTGTGTGCGATACGGGCGGTAGCTTCGTTGCCATCCATCATAGCATAATTCTTGTTTGCCACAGTATGCTCCTATAATTATTTAATTACTTGCGAGATTGTTAAAAAAATCTCAATCTCCGCTTGGCGATTATTTTAGTGCAAAGCCAGAAACAAGTCAAGACAATAAAACAGTAGGTAGCGGGTAGCGGGTAGTGGATAGTGGGTAGAAAGGACAAAAAAAATATTTAAACCACGAAAAACACGAAAGGCACGAAAAACAAGCCAAACTGCCAAAACATCGCTTCTATTGAATGTAATGTTTTTCTGGGCCTGAGTAAAACTTCGATATTTAACAAATAACTTTTTTTATATCTGACTTTTTCTCACAACTCTTCGCAAAAATATAAAAGTTTTTGCTCACTACATTTGGCTTGTGAAAACCTTTAACTCCGCATTAATCATCATAATTGCTGGATATCTCTTTTAAACTGAGACTTTGCAAAAACTAAAATCCTTTTTGTATCGCATTGCCTTCTTAAAGCATAGAGAATATTGGTTATTTATCAATATCTTAAACCAGTTGTAACATTGAATCAAAAGAATTTCACTACCCACGACCCACCAACCACTACTCACTCTAATGCGATATCAGCACCAGATAAGCATAAAGATTTCGTTATTTTGATTGTCATAAAAAAGACAACTTTTAAATGTTATGCCGCACTAGAATATCCGCGGGTGAGTCTTGTCAGCAGCAGCTGCTAGTATATCCTCCGTTAGGGAGAGAAAAAGCATTGAATCGTCTCTTGCAAAAGGCGTGAGTATCAGAATGTAAAGAGGCATTACTTTAGGTATTCGGCAGGAAAGAAGCTTTTGCGGTATTTCCATAGCAGAACAAATATAGTCGCCAGTAAAATATTCTTCTAGAAGAGAGAAAAGATCTGATTCTGTTTCAGGTGCGGATTCAGGGAGAAGGATCAATATTTCTTCGCCGCTGTCTATGATTTCTCTGAGATGTGTTTCTGCTTCTGCAGTATTAGAAAAATCCAGAGAAATAGCTGGCAGATTTCTCTTTGAGAGAGCTTTAAATAGTTTGCTTTCTTTGGATGCGAAAACCGCAACGGGCGGTTTTTTGTAGGCTTTAAAGTAGAGGAGCAGAGAGAAAAAACCTTTGTCTCTTGCTACACAAATAGGCAGACCGTTTTCAGAAAAATCTGATTCTCCAAGTATTTTTAAGAGAGGAAAGAACAGGCCTATAAAAAAAACGGCCGGAAATCTATACAGAAATCTGACCTTGTCGGGAAACTTACTCATTTATAAATTAAGGGACTATTTCTTTTTCTTTATGGAAAAGTTTGGAATACGGCTGTAAATTCTGTTCAAGTCGTATCTTTGCATTATTTCGTTGAAAAGGAAAGCTTGAGCGGGGTTGAATCCCTTTATCGGGAAGGAAGCTTTTTTGGCTTGAGAAGCTTTTTTCTGTTCTTCCAGCTTTTTGGCTTGAGCTTCCCGCTGTTGTGCTATAGCTTTTTCTCTGGCTTCTTTAGGTTGCTGTTCGGCTTTCTCCTTGCTTTCTCTGTCGGAGTTTTGTCTCCATTCGCCGAAAGAGGTAGGTCTGGAGCGTTGCCTGGGTTGTTGCTGACGACTCTGCTGTCTAGGCTGTTGTTGCTGCCTGGGTTGTTGTCTTGGCTGTGAAGGTCTGGGTTGGGGTTGTTTTGCAGGGGGGGGAACATTGCCGCCCATAAGGGCGATGACATCTTTTGCTTCTTCAGGAGAGAAGCCTAAATCCAGAAGTTCTTGAATAGTTGCCATTTTATTTCCCTTAGCCGAACGGGCAAGGCTTTTCAGTCTGCCCGAATCGGTTTTTATAAATTATACTCAGTTAGGTGAGATTCCTGATGAGAAAGATTGTCTCATTTCGGTATCGGAGTTGATATTCTTCAAGGTGTAATAGTCAAGTATACCCATGTTGCCTGATTCAAGGGCTTCTGAAATAGCACGTGGAATTTCAGCTTCAGATTCTACGAGTTTGGCTTTCATTTCCTGTTCGTAAGCTTTCATTTCCTGCTCTTTGGCTTCGGCCATAGCACGTCTTTCAGAAGCTTTGGCTCTGGCGATTTTCATGTCAGCGTCTGCTTGGTCAATCTGAAGTTTTGCGCCTATGTTTTCGCCTATGTCAACGTCAGCAATATCTATGGAAAGAATTTCAAAGCCTGTACTTGCGTCCAGACCTTTGCTCTGAATAGTTCTGGAAATGCTGTCGGGGTTTTCAAGTATTACTTCATGAGATTCGGCTGAACCTATGGTTGTAACAATACCTTCACCTACTCTGGCAAGAATTGTGTCTTCACCCGCGCCGCCGACGATTCTGTCGATGTTGGCTTTAACAGTTACAAGCGCAATGGCTTTAACTTGAATGCCGTTTTTAGCCATAGCGGATACAAGGGGAGTCTGTATAACACGTGGTTTAACACAGAGTCTGACTGCGTCAAGAACGTCTCTTCCTGCCAAGTCGATACTTGTGGCTTTTTGGAAATCCAGTTTAAGACCGGCTTTCTGGGCGGCGATGAGAGCTTGAGCAACGTTCATTACGCTGCCGCCTGCCAAAGCGTGGGATTCAAGTTGATTTATGCTCACATAGTTGCCGCTCTTGTAAAGCATTATAGCCGGCAATATGATTTTTTCAGGCGCAACGCCTCGGATTCTCATTCCGAAAAGGTCAAAAATTCCTACTTTAAGACCAGAAAGTTTGGCGGAAAGCCAGAGTCCGATCGGGAAGAAACGCATGAATACAACAACGACTACAACTGCAATAAATAGCAGGAAAGGCAGTAATATTTGCAACATAAAAACCAACCCCTCAAATAAATTTGGTCTGGATCCAGCAGACTTCTAGAGTCTACCACTCAATCGGTACAAGAAGCAAGTATAAAAATAAGGGAGTAGGGGTTAGGGCTTAGTGCGCGGTTATTTTAATAGAAAGGATATCTACGCAGCTGTCAGCAGCAATCTTTGAAATATCTATTATTTTTGTAACCTCGTTGAAGTTCACCGATATAATTCCATGTAATTCCGTAGAAGCTATAGCCGCAACTATCTCTTCTGAGGCTCTGGCAATAACTGTATCTTCGTCTGCACCGCCGATAAGTCTGTCAATATTGCCTTTCACAGTGATATCTGCTGTAACGTTTATCTCTTTGCCGTTTTTTGAACATGCTGTTATCAGAGGTGTTTTTATGTTGCGGGGCTTTGTGCAATAATTGACAGCGTCCATAGCGTCTACTCCTGCCAAGTCAATAGATACCGCTTTGTTAAAGTCGAGTTTTATACCTGCTTTTTGAGCGGCAATAAGAGCTTGGGCAACTGTCATTGTGCTGCCGCCTGCCAAAGCGTGCGCTTCAAGTTTATCAATAGATACATAGTTTCCGTTTTTGTAAAGGGCTATAGCAGCCATTACAATGTCTTTTGGATTGATGCCCCTAATTCTTATTCCGATGAGGTCAACAATACTTATCTTAAGACCGGAAAGACGAGCGGTAAACCAGAGTCTGATTGGAAAGAAACGCAGCAAGACCGCAATAGAGATAATCGAAAAAAATATGATGATAGCTGATAAGGCTTCCATTTCTTACAAGCTTTATGAGCGCATTTACCATCTTTTTTGGATTAATATTATTCCATTTCAAAGAGAAAAGCTGGAGAAAACTTATATCAATATGGTTGTCTGCTGCGGCAAGCCAAGCATCAAATGTGTCTATCGGCAATAGGCCGTGGAATCGGAGAATTGCGATGACTATTGTAAGCGCCCCAAGGATGAGAAGAATGAATATAAAGTCAAGAGGATCCATCTATTTCTTGAACATGAAGATTTTTTCCGGTTTGAGCATTTGTCCGTCTTTGTCTGCTATTCCGTAGCCAATCCCTACTACTTCTCCTGCTAGAGGCTGATTGTAGTATTTGTGAGAAACGGCTGAATAGAATCTTTTAAGAGTTTCTCCATCGGTGCTTGCTAAGAGAGTCAGGTGCGGATTAAACTGGCTGTAGACATTCGGGCTGCCATATTTGGTTATACATTCTACTTTTTCAGGCATATTTTGTGCCCATGTTGGAACATAATCAGAAGGAAGGCGCATGTGAGCCAAGAGTTTTACAGTCGCATCGCAAAGCCTTTGGAGTTCTTGGTTTGTTTTTATGTTCAAAAAGAACCAGTCGCCTGAGGTGATTTCCAATCCGGAGGTTTCTATTGGGAATGAAGTCTTATTCTGTGCAAGAAGCTTGACGAATCTTTCTACTTTTTCAGCTGCATCTTCAGGATATCTCGTCATATAAAGAGTGCAGTGAAGCTGATAGCCGCGAAGGTAGAAGGTTTCTATGTTTTCGCGGTCATAAAGGTCGGCTGAAACGTCTTTTGCCGCATTTTCAAGGTTGGGGGAAACTACGGCAAATACATTGATTTTTAGGCTATTGTCAAAGCCTTGTGCAAGAAGTTCGTCTGAATTGATTAACATAGCTGTAAAGAAGAATAAGATAACCGTAAATTTATTAATTTTAAACATTCCTTTTCTTTCCTATTTTTATTTTATTTGTTTTTATATTCTTATAGCAAGGACGGACACTTTGTGCTGCGGATGAGTGGTCGGTGATGTCTGTTCACTGTCCACTAATCACTATTTTTCGGCGGTGTTCTTCCTTTTTGAACTCCTGGGTGAGCAGATTTAACCTCTCAGAAAGGCTTTCGTAGAGTTTTCTTGCAAAATAGTCAGGATCTGATTTATAGAGTTCCAAAACTTCCTTCTCCAGGTCAGGGGAATTGTCTTTTTCAGCTTTCTCAAAAGTTTTCAAGATTACTTCAGAATTGGCCTTTGCAAAGACTTCATTATTGCAAACCAGATTTGGGATGGTGTTGCCTGGAGCTGCGGGAGGATCTTTTTTGTCTGAATCTTGATTTGAAACTTTTTTCGGAGTGGACATTGGAGTCATAACCAAAGCTTCAAGAAAAGATTTCATTTCGTCTGAAGCCCCGAGTTTGACTGTTCGTAAAAAGCTCATATCCAATAAGAGAGTTTTTGCCTTTTTTTCGGATTCAGGAATTGCGGGATTCTCGACTATAGCCTTCTTTACTCTCGAAAGTAAAATAATTGCATTGGAGTCCGCGTGCAGATCTTCGCTGAATGCCATTCCGCTCATCAGCATCAGGTTTAGGAGCTTGAATTCTCCTTTTGCTATTCTTGATTTAATAGATTCTGTCTCAGTTTGCAGTTTTTGGACGTATTCAGAGTTTTGTTCTAAGAAAGTCGCTTTTGCAACATTTGCAAAAGCAGGAACCATATGTTCTGAGACCAAATTACGGGTTAAGTTGCTTCCTTTTTTGAAAGCAACAAAAAGACCTACGGCAGTCAAGAAAACTATAGAAAAACAGCCTATTCCAATTATTTTTAAACAAGATTTGCCGTTCATGCGGTGAAATCTCCTTATTCTGACAGATATACCACCCTATAATAGATCTATAATGGCGAAATCGCAAGAAAGAGAAACCGCAGATGATTTTGAAACACGAAATACACGAAAAAAAGCGAAAGAATTTTAAAGCCTTGAGTAGATGAATATACGGAAAAGGTAAATGTTTTTATGCTTATTAATTTATTAAGGTGGCGGTTCTGTGATTTCCCATTTAGTTATGTGCAAGCTGCGGCTTCTACTGTCTACATTGAAATAAGCTTCGATAGTTATTGAGGCTTCCTCTGTTTCGTCAGGAGAATGCCAGTTGCCTGTAACATTCAGCCGTCCTTGTGTGTCGTTCCAGTCAAAAGTGTCAGCGCCGCTCTCTGACTCTGTACTTTTCCAAGAAGTAAGCTTATTTAAAATAAACTTGCCCTTTCCCTCTGTAGTAAGTTTATTTGCAGGTGCGGGATCGGTTATGGTTATATCGTAAAAGCTGAGTGAATTGCCAAGAAAAGCGGCAAGTTCAGTGTTGCCTCCAGGAATAGTTTGCTGCAGCTGATTTAAATAGAAGTTGGCTCCAGATAATGCTGTGTCCAAGGCTAATGTGACTTTATCGTTTGAAGCAGTTATTTTTCGTTCTGTGCTTGAAGTATTCAGATATGAAACAGAGACGGCTGCTACAGCGGAAAAAATTAAGACAATCAATATGAAAGCGGCAGAAGCGTTTCTTTTATTCATATTGTTTATAAAGGCTGTTGTTCTCATAGCTAATCCTAATTTGAAGGCTCTGATATGAGATCAGAAGAGAGTATGCCATATTTAGTGATTTGGGCGGTTATGGTAGAGTTGCCATAGTTAAAAAGCAAAGTTGATGAAGGTAAAGAACCATATGGTGTGGTATTATTTAGATCTAGATTTAGCTCTAATTCACCGTTTTTTGAGAAGGTAATTATAAATTTATCGTAATCTCTGGCATCATCTACAGTGAAGTCTCCATAAAAATAAGGATCATCTAGAAAATCCTCTATTTTATATTCAGAATTAGGATCAGAGAGTTCTATATTGAGAAAACTCTTGTTGCTGAATGTCAGTGTCAGTTTTATGCTAGTTTTGTCTTCTATAGCCGTATATCTCATAAGGCGCACCAAGTTGATAAATTTGGAAGCGTCTGCTTTGGCATATTCAGTGCTGTTGAAAGAATCTACTGCAGGCAAAACGGTGGTTGCCACTATGGCTACCAGAACCAGCACGGCTACAGCTTCAACCATTGTGAAAGCTTTTCTTCCAAAAGAAAAGAAGCTTTTGGCAGGCAATGGAGGGCGGGAAAGCCTAACAGCCAGTGATGAGCGGCCTGTGGCGAACGGATAGTTAAATTGTTTAGAATTGGTGTTCAAAGTTTTTTTGCCTTTACCGAAGTCTAAGAGCTTCCGATAAGCTTTCATCTATATTATGACAGATCTTAAAGAAAAAGAGCAATTATGCAAAGCATAAATGCTCTTTTTCTAGTGCGGTATTCAACTCGTCACTCATCACTGTTCTTAGGTGTCTGTCCTTAATCAGAGGCTAGGCCAAAAATTGTGATTATGCTTTAGCAGAATGCAATTTTTGACCGATTTTGCCCTCATCTGTGTGAATCTGTGTCCATCTGTAGATAGAAAAAAGTTTTACATGTCGCGCTAGTTTTTAAAGCTGTGTATAGGAGCAGGAATTCTGCCGCCACGTTTCACGAAGACACCAGGTGAATGGCGTCCCACTTCAATTATTGGGCCGCCGCCCAGGAGTCCGCCAAAATCAATATAATCGCCTGGTTTTTTGCCAGGTACGGGTATAAGTCTGCAAGCGGTAGTCTTGTGGTTAACCATGCCTATAGCTGCTTCATCGGCAATAATGCCTGCGATTATATCTACTGAAGTGTCACCGGGGATTGTGACCATGTCAAGACCGACTGAGCAGACACATGTCATAGCTTCAAGTTTTTGTATGTTCAGAGCGCCTTCTTCAGCTGCTCTGCACATGCCTGTGTCTTCTGTCAGAGGAATAAAGGCCCCTGAAAGGCCGCCTGCATAGGTGGCTGCCATGATTCCGCCTTTTTTGACGGCATCGTTAAGCATAGCCAAGGCAGCTGTAGTGCCATGGCAACCTGTTCTTTCCAGACCCATAAGTTCCAGAATGTCTGATATAGAATCGCCTTGTGCTGGAGTTGGAGCCAATGAAAGGTCTATTATTCCGAAAGGCAGTTTCATCATTTTTGAAGCTTCACGTCCTATCAGTTCGCCGGTTCTGGTAATCTTGAAGCTTATTTTTTTGATTAACTCAGAAAGGCTGCCCATATCCAGTTCTGGTCCTGCGGATTCGAGAGCGGCTCTGACAACTCCCGGACCGGAAATGCCTATATTGAGAACAGCTTCCGTTTCGCCTGTTCCTAAAAATGAACCAGCTATAAACGGATTGTCTTCAACAGCGTTGCAGAAAACTACAAGTTTGGTGCAAGCGGAACCGCCAGTGTCTTTTGTTCTTTCGGCGGCTTCTTTGATTATTTCAGCCATTCTGTAGACAGCGTCCATGTTGATACCGGCTTGCGATGAGCCGATGTTAACGCTTGAGCAGACTCGTTCTGTTGAGCAGAGCGCATCGGCTATTGAGTTCATCAAAATCTGATCGCCTCTGGATATGCCTTTTTGAACCAAAGCGGAAAAGCCGGCTACATAGTCGATACCGAGTTCTTTAGCGGCTTTATCCAAGGCTTCAGCTATAGGCAGAGCGGTTGGAGTGTCAAAGCTTGAGGCCAAAAGAGCGACAGGAGTTACTGAAACTCGCTTGTTAACTATAGGAACGCCATATTTTTTTGCAAGTTTGTTAGCTGTGGGAACCAAATCCGCTGCGACTCTTGAGACTTTGTCGTAGACCTTCTGAGCGCATTTCTTTACATCGGAATCGGCGCAACTGAGGATGTTTATGCCGCAGGTTATGGTGCGTATATCAAAAGTGGAAACACCTACCGCGCTAACGGTTTCAATGATTTCTTCAAGAGAGTAAAGCATTATTCGCTCCTCCGCTCAAAGTCTGTGTTGAAACTTAAAAACATCTTCGTGCTGTATGAAGGCCTTGCTGCTGAGTCTTTCCGCTACAGTGGTTACTCTGTTTTGGAAATCTTCAAAGCTGCAATTGGCTGAGGTTATATCTACTATCATCATAAGCGCGAAATAATCCTGCAAAATCTTTTGGCTAACGTCTTCAACGCTTGCTCCCGCTTCAGCTATGGAAGTTGCTATTCCTGCTAAAATCCCGGGTTTGTTGGCTCCCATGACTGTGATGACAACTCGCTCTTTCCTTGGTTCCATTTCGACCTCTTTTATATAAAAAATTGCTTTTCTGATTTTACCGTACATTCGGCAATATATCAGAAAAGCAACTCTCAGTAAAGAAACAGGAATTTTTATCCACAGATTACACAGATGAACGCAGATAAAGAAATCAATGGGAAAATTCTATAAGATAGAATTTTTCCCCCGTCGCTGATTAAGCTGACCGATTAAATGAATTTACTCTGTCAGCTTAATCAATGACTTCGCAAAAATTAAATATTTTGCTTAACTTAATTTCTTTTAAAAACAGATTGCTAAAGTCGAGAATTCCTTCATTCAGACTGTAACAAACGGTGGGTTGTGACTGGTGGGCAATGGCAGAAAGGACAACGGACAGGCAGTAGCGGTGACGGGTTTTGATAATGTAAAATGTATAGAGAAAGTGTAAAAATGAACACAGCCTATGCATTAGCACAAGCTGTGTTTATGGAATAACTTTTAGTATTCAGTGAGCGGAAAGGGGGGGGTAGCTGCCAAAGATAACAAGGGTTATTTATCGGCTTCTTAAAGCAGTTGTCAGTTTTAGCAATTGAATCTAAACAATTTCACTAGCCACTACCCACCATCAGCTATACACTGTTGTTATCAGCCTTCCACTTTAACTTGGATCTGTTTTGGCATATTTTCTTTGGCTTTTGGCAGCGAGACATGCAGTACGCCGTTTTTAAGTTCAGCTTCTATAGCATCTTCGTCTACCAGTTCGCATAAATCGAACTGCCTGTAGTATGAAGGAGTTGAGAACTCTCTCAGAATATAGCTCTTGTCCTTTTGAGGCACATCTACTTTGGCTTCAATTGTGAGAACATTGTCATTTACATGAAGGTTTAAACCGTCTTTGGTAACGCCTGGCAAATCTACCAGCATTCTTAAGCCTTTGTCGTCTTCATATATATCAGTAGCGGGGGTTACATAGTTTTCCGCTTGTCTAGTGATTTCACGTTTGATCAATTTAGAGTCTTTTTCTTGATTAGTTATATTTTTTTCAGTCATGGCTGGGCTCCTTTCAGTTTTTCACGTCAATCGAAATTTGGCGAGGCTTGGCTTCTTCCGCTTTGGGAAGAGTCACTTTGAGTATGCCGTTCGCGTAGGAAGCTTCGATTTTGTCAGTTTCTACGGGAAGGGGAAGCTCAATAGTTCTTGTGAACTTGCCTGCAGCTCTTTCGCTTCTGTGAATATTTTCTCTTTCTGTTTCCAGAGCAGCTTTTTGTCCTGAAATTGTTATCTGGTTTTTAAGAGCCGTGACGTTGAGTGATTCAGGATCCAGTCCCGGAGCCATAGCTTCGAGAAGTATGTCGTCGCCTGCGTCGCTCAGGTTAATCATTGGGAACATCCTGGGGGAGAGACCTGGCAAGAAGGATGTCCGTGGCAGTCCGTAAAAACTGCTCGCATTGGCGAGTTTGCCAAGCTCAGTTTGTAAATCTTCCATTTCTTTTAAAAAGTTCCATATTGTCATAGTATTTCCTCCTAGCTGTAAATCCTTCAATTAATTTTCACCAATATATAACGCAAATGACGTGCCAACTTTTGAAATGTGCTCTGTGAAAGGGTTTGAGAAAACAATGCTACTTTGCTATAATTTTATAGAACGTTTCTTGGCGTTTCATGAAACGTTTCTTGCGACGGATGCAAATCAGTGCACAGTGCTTAGTGGACGGTGGAATTGTTTAGACTCAATTGCTAGAATTAAAAACTGTTTTGAGCTGTTGATCTTTTAACATTAAAATAGATCTTCTGTGGTTTTAAAGAAGTTGGACAAGATAAGTTTGGAAAAAATACTCTACATATCGCCGGTGAAGTTTGAACAGCTGGAGCAAAGGCATCAGCTCTTTGCTTCATTGCTGGCTGAGTCCGGCCGAACTGTTTTTTTTGCTGAACCGCCTGAATCAGCTTTTTTTGGAATGAAACGTAAAATAGTGGCCGAGCGTTTGATTGCTCTGAAAACTTCAATTCCTTTTAAAGCTTCAAATTTTCCTGTTTTGCAGAAATTTGCTTCGAGGCTTTATTTTAAGCTTCTTTTAAAGAAGATAGGAGAGCATTCTGAAGATTTAGTTCTTTGGACAGCCAATCCGGTTTTTTCTCTGGGTTCAGCTGAATATAAATGGAAGGCTCAAATTTATGACAAGTGCGATTTGCATGGTCTTTTTCCAGGTCAGAATCGCGAGGCTTTTAAACTATATGACGAAACTTTGTTTTTGCTGTCTGACAGGATTATCGTTTCTCATCCGTTTATAGGCTCTTCTATGCCAGAGAGATACAAAAACAAGATAGAACTTGTGCCTAACAGGCCATCAAGGGAGTTTTTGAACACGCCTGTGACCACATCGCCGCCTGATGACGGTAAAACACATTTTCTCAGCACTGGAGCTCATTTTGAATGGATCGATTTTGATTGGCTAAAAATGATAGCCCAAAGGCCAAACTCAGTGCTGCATATTGCGGGCAGCGGAAGAGGTAAAGACTTTGAGTCTCTGATTAAGATGCCTGGAGTTGTCTGGCATGGCAGGCTTTCTCAAAGTGATTTGGCTCATCTTTGCGACTCTTGTCATGTGGGGTTAGTGCCTTTTAAGGATATGCCTCTTATAAAGGGAGTGGATCCTATAAAAGCCAAAGAGTACAAGGCAAGAGGCCTTAAGGTGCTCGCACCATTCTGTGGTGACGGGTGGTGGGTGGCTTGTGGCGAGCTTAATTAAATTAGAAATTATAAAGTATAAATTAGAAATAATTGTTTAGGACTCAATCTTATAGCAACAACTGCTTTGAGATTCTGTTAAATATAGCTTTGAAAAATTGAGAATAAATTTATGAATGTTTATATCTAAAACAATTCAACTCGCCACACGCCACTTGCCACTGATTTTTAAGTAAAGCTTAAAAATCCCATCTGTGTCATCTGTGGATATGTATAAGGAAGAGATTATGAAAAATCTTTACTCGCCACTCATCACTCGCCACTCATCACTATACCTGCATGTGCCCTTTTGCTTGAGCAAATGCGGCTATTGCGCCTTTTACTCTATAGTTCCTTCTCAAGACTTGAAAAATAAATATTTCGAAAAACTCGCGGCTGATTTTGAGAATGAAGCCGAAAAACTCGGAAGTTTTAAAACAATATTTGTTGGTGGCGGAAATCCAACGGCATTAGGAGAGAAGGGAGCTGCAAAGTTTGTTGAGTTGTTTCAAAGACTTGATTTAAGTGAAACGGCCGAAATCACTTTTGAAAGCAATCCAGAGACTCTGAGTGAAGAAGTTTTGAATATTCTTTGCAGTTTAAAAAAACTTCGTATAAGCATGGGAATTCAGCGGCTTTCAGATGACGAACTGACTATTTTAGACAGAAAAGCCAGAATGAAGAACGTTTTAAAAGCAGCTGAAATGCTAAGCGAGAAGAAAATAAACTTTTCTTGCGACTTTATTCTGGGAGTACCTTTTTGTGCTTCAATAGCTGATTCTCTGAAAATGTTTATCGGGGAATTCAATCCTAACCATATTTCTGCCTATATGCTTTCGGTTGAAGAAGGAACACCTCTTTGCGAAAAGGTCAGAACAGGGGAGTTTCCGCATGATTCCACAGTCGGGACAGAAGAATATTTTCAAGTTAGAGATTTGTTGATTTCAGAAGGTTATACTCATTATGAAATTTCGAATTTTGCGAAAAACGGCTTTGAAAGTCTTCACAATTTAAATTATTGGCTATGCGGCGATTATTTGGGGCTTGGGCCTGCAGCTGTATCTACTAAGGGCAATATAAGAAGGTCTTTTCCTGATGATTTTGAAACCTGGCTGAAAGGCGAAGAAGAAATAGAAGAGCTTTCTGAAAAAGATAAATTTAATGAATTTGTTATGCTGGCTCTAAGGCTGATAAGAGGCTTGGATATAACAGAGCTGAAGCATAGGTTCGGAGAGATCCCTCAAGAGTTTTACAATGGCCTTGAAAAGAATCTTAATCAAGGGCTTCTTGTTGAGAATGCAGAGCGAGTCAGACTTACGGATAAGGGGCTGACTTTCGTTGATCAGGCTATAGCTGAGCTCTTTCTGTAACAAACCCACTGTTTGCCGATACTAATCACTGTCTATTGTTTTTTTACTTTATGGCTTTAAACGGGTCGCCGCCGCCGAGCTGAATTTTTGAAAGCTCATCGAAATTTGCGCTTTTCCCGTTTCTTAATGCTGTTACATAGGCAGTAACAACGGCAATAAGGTTTCCGCCTTTTCTGGAGTGATCTACAAGTTGTGTCAGGCTGAGAGATCTTTCATTGGTTTTAAGGAGTATAAGAGCATCTATAACGTCTTTAGGTTTGGCGTTTTTCATGCAGACATCCAGATAGTGTTTCAGTGTGATATGTAGGCCGTTGTATTTGGCTCTGATAAAGTTGGAGCCTGAAAATATTGTAAAAAAGACTATTATTGCCACAATTGTCAAAAAGACAAAGGCTGCAAGTAAGTTCATCATAGTTTAATTGTCCTGTTGAAGTAATTCACCTGAATAGTATATAACCCAAGTCTGAAAATTGCCAGCGTCAGGTTTGGTTCTGAGAGTAAAAAGCACATCGCCCCAATTTCCGCTGGTATATTCGATGAGATCGCAGGAAAATGCTTTCATATTTCTTGTTTCTCCAGGAACGGGAGTTTCGCTCAAACGTCGCCCTTGAAGACCCCCTGCCAACCTCTTTAAAGGAATCTCAGTGAAAGAGTAGCGTCCCGGGAAATGATTTTGAAATAGAGGAGAAAAGCTCATGTCATCTAAATAGAGAGCCAAGCAAAAATCATTGAAAAATCCTGAAAAGCCTGCAGGAGCAGGTCTCATAAGAGGCATCGCTACATCGGCCAGCTCATTTATGCCGTTTGATGTAACGCTTTTATCGTGTAGAGCATAAAAAATCTGTTTCCCGATCTTTGGAGCAACGGCTGTCTCAGATCTTTGGTGCATGTAGGAAGCGAAGAGATATTGCAGGCCGAAAAATCCAGGCGAAGGTCTTTGTGACCAATAGTTAAGACCGTGCTCTGCCGGTTTCTTTAAGAAGGCTTCTACCATAGCTTTATCTTTAGGGTTTCGCGAGAGAAAACCGTAAAGACCGGCCTTTTCTCTGGCGAACATGCCCATTCCGGTACAAATCCACAGTTCCTCAGGGGGCGGGGGAGCCGTTTGGTTAAGACGCTGATTGTAATAAAACATTTGATGAAGAGCTGTAGCTATTGAAGCGAAGAAGTCTTTTTTATCAGCGATATAAGCTCTCGGATCAGCGTATATAATCTCAGTTTTGGCTGAATTTGAAGTATTGTGCTTGTCTCTGAAATCAAAAAAAGCCGGGTCTGTTTCTGCCTCAGCTCCTGATTGATACTCATACAAAGCCAGGACTATTCTGGTTTGTTCATCTACGTTTCCTTCTGGCGGGTTTTGGGTTCTGAAAATATTCAGCATTCGGTCGTAAATTTTGCCGGCATTCTCTATTATTTCGTTAAGGTTGCTGTCAGTCAGGCCTTGGAAGTTTTCGCCATAAAGCAAGAACTTGTCGGCTATTTTCAGACGTTTCAGGGTGATTTGGCGGTCATTTTGATCTTCCCAAGGTTCAGGCTTTGAAAAGTCTCTGACCCAGAGTTCAAGCTCTTCCGGGGGAGCAGCTTGCATAAAGCGCGGGGAAGCGGGAAGAGGCTTTAAATTTTTTCTCCTGTATGAGGATTTGGGTGGAAAAATAGAGGATGTTCTTATGCTTGCAGAAGGAAGTATTTGGGTTTGTTGTCTGTTTCCTCCCAAATAGGCTTCATAAGAATAGGAATAATTGTTTTGCGGGTTGAGATGAAAATCTGAGGCAAGCACTGATAAAAAGGCAATAGATTCATCCGGCTTGAGTTGTGCTAAACGAAGAATTCCAGCCGAAGAGACATTTTCGAATTTGTATATGCCGTAGTCTCGCAAAGTAGCTTGAGCAGCGTCGTAAGAGGTGAATTCAAGCTGTTCCGTTTCGGCTCCGTTAACTATGACGTGAATTTTTGCGGTTCTTCCTGCCGGCAAAATGTCATAGTTTGGCGCAATGAAAACTATTTTTTTATCCGTGTAGGTTATAATAGAGGTGCTCGGAAGATCCTTGTCTCCGATTTTTATTCGGGCATATGCGGCGATGTTGCCGAAATTGTCGCCATGCAGCGTGACATGAGAGCCAGGTATAGCCCGTGCCGGAGAAATATGCGTGAGTTTGGGTTTTATTCTGACAAGTTTGTCAGAAATGCCTTCAAAGCGGAAGTGATCCGTAACCACCTCAATGTTGAGAAGACCGCTTTTAGCGTCCAAAGGCAGGGTTACCATGAGATTGTCTCTGATGGTTCCTTCTTGAGGCTGGGTAAGGCATTTCTGTCCATTTATATAAAATATATTTTTATCGTAAAGCGGAAAGAAATTTCTTCCTGTGACACTTAATGTTTGTCCGCCTTCTGCAATATCTGGAACTACGCCGTCAATAATAGGCCTTGCGAAAAACATTACAGGAGAGACTTCGCTGGACGGGATATTGTTTATTATAACTTTGACTGGACCTGATTCAACGGCTGAAGGCAGTCTTATTCTGATTTCGTCAGAGCCGTTTCCCCAAGATAACACTTCTGCTTCAAGAGAACCTATTATGACTCTGCCAGGAACAGAACCGCAACCTGGGCAGCTTACTGTTATTGTTTCTTTGTCAGTTCCATAAGGGGGACTTAGGTGAGAAACAAAGAAGTCGGTGACCGCTTGGGTTCCTTTTTGTAATATAAAATCTATGTTTTCTGTCAGGGCACCTGGAGTTATGTTCACTCTTTCTTTGATGCCTTCAATGTATCCGCCTTTTTTTGCAGTGACATCATATGTGCCGGCTTGAATTGAAGCTATAGTGTAGATACCAGATTCATCTGTGGATGCTTGCTTATCTCCAGCTTCTACTAAAACTCCAGGTATAGGTTCATTATTTTCTGTTTGCACGGTGCCCTTGAGGGTTCCGTGCAAAAAAATGCTTCCCGCGCTTGAGGGTGACTCTAAGTTTTTTTCTTTGCTACCGCCTCCGCAGCCTGCAATCATGATTGCAGTGAAGAGCAAAAGCAGTGCTGTTTGAACTTTTAAAATAATTGAGCGGGATTTTGTTTCTGACATAATAAAGATATTATCATTTAGCTGTTGAAGAATCAAAAAAAAACACATACACTTGTGCTGTGTAGCACATAAAACTTTTCTTACACCTTTTAAAATTATACTGTATCACTGATTAGTGAAGAGTGGAACACCTTAGAACTCAATTGCTGAAATGTATAATAGAAATGGAATACTGATAAATAATAAATCTATCTGATAAAAATAAGCGGGTGCACTGGATAATAAACTTTGAAATAAATATAGACTCTGGGATTGTTTTTTGTGTATTTTTTGTGTATTTTTGTTGCGAGAGGCAAGTGCGTGCATAATGGAAACTCATTTTTTTCTCATGTTTAGAAGCGAACCTGCCGAAACAAGGAGATATATAGATAAAAAGTTCTTTATGAACAGGAGAGACAAGCTATGAGGCAGACAAAAGCATATAAATATGGATTGAAGCGCTCCGCTGTGTTTTTATGCACGCTGTTTTTTGCGCTTTTTATTGCACAAACGGCCTTTGCACAGATTAATGTGTCTGTGCAGCTAGAAGGCGATATCGTAAACGCAAACGGCGATAAGCTGAATGACAAAGCCAATCTGACTGTTTCGGCGAATTGGTCGGGCGGTGAGCAACCTTATACTGTAAAGTTAATAAACGGCGGACAGGACTTGGTCACGGTTTCGGATATTACCGAAAATAACTGGACTCATTCTTTGGCTGTAAACAGTATGAATCTTGCGGACGGTGCTACTTGTCAGCTAAGAGTTAGTGTAACCGACAAAGATGGAGTTGCGGGAAACGCAAATGCTGATAAAACTTTTATTTTTGATAGAACTAATCCTGTCCTGACTGCCATATTTGACAAGTCTGAATATAAAAACGGCGATAAAGTAACACTGACTATTACCTCGGATGAGGATGTCAATACTCCCTCCGTTATAATGCCTGGAAAAACTGTTGAATTTCAGCAGGAGTCAGGAACTCCGCCTTCCAGAAATTATGTTTTCTCATTGCAAGTTAATGATGATGTGCTTACAACTGGTCAGCATGCTGTAAACATAAGCGCTCTTGATACTTCTCTGCCTGTTCCTCATGCTAATAATGGAATTACGAATGTTACTTTCGCTTATTCAAAATCTCCTCTTATGTCCAAGGTTGAAAATGTTCAGGTTCAACTCACAGGCGATGCAGCTGGAACAGCCCCTCTTAACGCGGGAGCTACAATAACAGGAACTGTCAGCTGGACGGCTGAAGCTGATCCGGATACGACTCCTTTTTATAACGTCTCCTGTACTATAGGCGGAACTCCTGTAAGCTTGGGAACCTTTTCTGAAACTAATGCTCCTTTCAGTATACCTGCGGCCACTATAGCTGGTACGGGTCCTCTCAATGTTAAAGCCAAGGTTATAGACAATAACGGTATGTCTGCCGAAGGCACTTCGCAAGGCTCTTTCACTATTGATAAAGCCGTGCCTGTCTTGACCGCACAGGTTACCAATGCAACGGGCGGTTTTCCGAAAACAGGCACTGTTCAGATTCAAGTGCTTTCCAATAAAACTGTTAATCCTCCTGTCGTAACCTCTAATGGTGTTACGGCAGAATTGGCCGGTACAGCTGCTCCTGCCATGAGCTTCAACTATAATTTGAAGCTCAATAACACTTTTGCTGACGGAACCCACACTGCAAATATTGAAGCTACTGATACTACCGTGCCTGCGGCTTTGGCCAACAAAGGCACGACTTCAGTGACTTTCCAGGTTGGTTCAGGTGTTACAGGCAGCACAGTCATCACAGAGGTTACCCCTAATTCACCGACAAACGTCAAGATGATCACAGTTAGAGGCACTTGTCCAGAGGGAGCCGTAAAGGTTGAAGTGAAAGCAGGCGGGTCAGTTTTAGCAACTGCGGCGGTCAGCGGCGGTGCAAGCTGGTTCGTTTCTCTTCCTGATGTGGCTGAAGGCACTTATATGCTTACTGCAACCAGCTATGATGCGACTGACTCAGTTATATCCACATCACAAGAGTTCCCTTTGCAGGTTGACTTAACTAAACCGGAAACTCCCACTTTTGATGCGGCATCAGTTCCGGCAAAAACCAACCAGTCGACTTTGGTTATCCAAGTAACAGCTCCGGGCTTTGATACAGAAGCTAGCAAACCTTTGCGTCTGGTTACAAGTGTAAATGGGGTTGAGTCGGCTCCAGTCAAAATGGAAACTCCTGTTATGCCGGTTACTGTGAATTTGACTCCCGGAATCAACAATATTACTTTCTTGCTTAGAGACAATGCCGGCAACAGTTCTGCAGTTTCGGCGACAGCAAGAGTTGAAATGAGCGGCGAAGCTTCAGGCGCCATAGTCTCTATGATGGTGGCGGGCATGCCTGTTCCTCTGCCTGAAACATATTTTTTGGGCAAAAATACGGCTCAAACTATTTCATTTATTCTGGATCATGCTTCGGATGCCACAACATTGCCTCTAATAACAATAGAAACAGAAGGCGGTCAGACAACTAAAGCCACTGGAGCATGGCAGTCTCCTACTTCTTTTTCAGGCACTTTCAAAATAGAAACAGGTTTCAATGGCAAAGCTAGAATTACCGTTTCCGGAATAAAAGACAGCTTTGGCAGTTCCTTGCCTGATTCGCCTTATGAAAACGCATTTACAGCTGATACTCTTCCTCCGGTTTCCTCCTTTGATTCGCAAACGGACATTTACGTAAATGTTAATAATCCCAATGTTACTCTCAAAGGAACGGTTAACGATTCGGAAGGCGGTTCCGGCGTAGACTATCTTGACTTGTATATTCAGGCTGAAGGAAGTACTGATAGCACAACTATAAGAATACCTCTGCAGACAGGGGCTCAGAGTCCTTGGTCCTATAACTGGGACGCTTCGGCTTTGGCGCCTGGCACTCATGAAATTTGGACTATAGCTACTGACATGGCTAAGCCTGCAGGCAACGTTGAGTCAGCTTCCGGAAAAGCGAAGCGTAAAGTTATAGTAGACAAAGAAGTTCCCACTGTAACCAGAGTCAGCTTGAACAACTCAGGTACCGATATGGGAACTGAGCCTGTGACAGTCAATTATGATGTTACCAAGATTGTCGCGGTTATGGACGATGCTTCAGGTTCCGGCATTAATTTGACAGCTTCAACTCTTGTTCTTAAAAACAGCTTAGGAACAGAAGTTACAGGCGAGGCGACCAACAACGGTCAAAACACAATTTATTATCAGTTCAACAAGCTTGCTCCCGGTGAATACACAATCGAAGTGAAACCTGTCGACAAGGCTGGCAACGAAGGCGCAGTCGATACCAGAAAATTTACTGTTCTTGACAGCAGTGTGTCACAGCAGGCAGACGTTTCGCCTCCTAACGGTTCTGTAGCAAACAAAACTCATACAGAACTTGCCCAGAATAAAGTTAAAGCCGTTATTAAAGAAACCAGCGGAATTGTTCCTGATTATTCTCAATCTGGTATAACAGTGACTTATGAAGGCTCTGTTGTGGGCATCAAAGATTCCGCTGTTACAGACGCTTTGGTTGCGAATCTTTATGGAACTGAGGGTCTTAAGACAGATCAGAGTCATGACGGTGAATACACTGTGACATTGAAGCCTGTAACTGTTAACGGACAAACTTCTGAAGACATAGTAACAACCTTTATCTATGACACTCAGGCTCCTGTAGTTAAAACTGCCAGTCCAGACTTCCTCAGCATTGGGGCTCCTGGTTGGGCAGGCTTGCAGACTCCCAGTATCGACGCTGTTTTGTCAGACGCTCCTGCAGACATAGCTGCTCAAGGCGCAGCTTCTTCCAACAGCCCTGGTTGGGCTGCTGGACAAGGTTCTGGTGTTGATACAAGCAAAGTTGTTTTCACATGGACCTTAGCAGATCAGGTTTGTCCTCCTTTCGGAGTGGAAAACGATGTTGTGGGCTTGAGAATGCCTAGCCCTCCAGAGGATAAAACAGCGGGCGCCGTTATGCTGCCTATAAGCTTGACTACAGCCGACAAAGTCACTGAAGGCGAAACTGTTCCTAATACAAAAAACTATACAGGTGCTATCATATTCGACTATGTGCCTCCTGCGATTGGCGAGTTGAAAGGAAGCGGAACTTATAGCGGAAATACAGTAACCATAACAGGAACAGCGGAAGATCCCGGTTCATTTGATGGATTGCAGATTGTTTCGGTTGAATACAAAGACAATGATGGCGGTTCTTGGGTTGAAGTTCCTATAGCTGCTGGAAAATCTGTCAACTTCTCAGTCATGATTTCATTGCAGAATAAATCAGAAGGCGAACATAAAGTTAAGTTCAGAGCTACTGACAAAGGCGGAAACGTCTCCGAAGAAGCAGTGATTTCATATAAAATAGATAGAACTCCGCCTCCGACGACTAGCCTGACTTGGCCTTTGAATGAATACTTGACTAATAAAAAAGTCATTCAAATGTTCTGGACCAAGACAACAGATACAGCTGCTTATGTATTGCAGGTTGCTGATGACCCTGCCTTCAATAACGTGTTAAACAACGATTCCAACAGCGAACAGCTCTATGGTTTGCCTGGTTCGATAGTCTCTGATACAGCTGATACTACTGTGGCTGGCAACTTTACTGTTCCCAAGGACGGAACCTACTATTGGCGCGTTTTCTCTGTTAAAAAGACCACTGACGGCTCAATACCGAGCAAGCCGAGTTTTACACGCAGTTTCACAGTTGATACGGTAAAACCCAGGATTATCTCAGTATCGCCTTCTCCCGCATCGTCAAATATGGTGGGGACCGGTCAAGTGACTTTTACTGTCAGATTCACCGAAGTTTTGAGTAATATGTCCGAAGTCAGGGCTTTTCTTGTGACATCCGGCGGAAGCTCTATGAAAATAGAAGAAGTTTCTCGTGAAGGTGACACTTGGGTAGGCACTACAGTAATACCTGAAAACGACAGCGCTCTTAATGACGGTTCTGCCATATTGAAGTTTGAGGGAGCGGCCGATTTGGCAGGCAACGTTATGGCTCCTGACAGTACTAACAGAATTATCATTAATACTTCTCCTTCTTTCCAAGTAAGAATTTTCTCAAATCCCATGAACAGATTCGAGATAATAATAGTGGCAAAATCTTCTGAAACTTTGCAGGCTCCTCCTTATTGCTCCGTTAAACAAAATGGCGCGACTAAGGCTGTGACAATGCAGTTCCTCAAGGCTATGTTCTATTCAGGTTCTTACAGGCTTGATATGGATAATCCAGGAAAGGCTTATATTACCCTGACAGGAATGGATCTTGGCGGCAAATCAGGCACTAATAACTTTGAGTTTGTAATAGCAGATCTGAACGCTTCTCAAAGACTGAATATCTCTCTTTCTAACGGTGCTACCCTTAAGGGAGCGGAAGGTTCCGCTTATCAGAATACTTCTATATATATGTTTGACAGAGAGACTCTTGATTCGCCATTCCCTGAAGTTCCTTTGATGGTTAGAACCAATATAAGTCAGAACTTTTCAAGAGAAACTCTTGGAGAACTTAGGCCTGTGCTGGCTCTTGAACAGATTGGCCCTGAAAATATTCCGCTGAGGAAGCGTTTGCAATATTCAGCTGAAATAGACGAAGAAACTCTTCCCTATCCTGCTGAAAAGACTCATCTTTACAGACAGGCTCAAGACGGAAGCTGGATATTCCAAGGCGGAAATATTGCTGACGGAAAGATCACTGCTGAAGTTTCAGGACTTGGCAGGCTGGCTTTGTTGGCTGACGTTACTCCTCCTGCTATGAACGTTCTTTCTCCTGCGCCTTTTGACAATGTGGAAGAAAAGAATCCTATGGTTACAGGCCAGATTACGGAAAGCGGTTCCGGACTTGATCTCGCTTCCTTCAGGTTTGCTGTGAATGGCAGAGAAGTCAGAGGCGCAAGCTTGGATGCTGATGGAAAATTCTCTTTCAGAAGCGATACACCCTTCATGAAAGGCAAGAATGACTTGGCTTATGAAGTCAGAGATAATGCCGGCAACCTTCTTAGAAATTCTTACAGTATAAGGTTTGCTCCTTTCGCTGTGGAAGAGTTTGCAGCCTATCCGAATCCCGTAACAGGCGGCAACAAAGTCAACTTTAATTATAACTTCAATCAGGTTCCTGACAGAGTCATATTGAAGATTTATGATACAGCGGGACAACTAGTTGTTAAGTTAGACGAATTTGACCTGAACATAGGCGGCGCTTCCGGACAAGCCAGCTGGAATCTCAGAAACTCCAGCGGTAGAAGAGTGGCAAACGGTGTCTACTTCTACAGGCTTGAAACCACTCGCGGCGGTGTGACAGCCAAACAAAAAGGCAAGATAGCCATAGCGAGATAATTTCAACTTCTGAAAACAAAGGCCTTTGCCGAGTTTATAAAAAGCTTGGCAAAGGTCTTTTTTTGTCCGAAATTGTAAAGAAAGCCCTCCTCAATGCCGATGATAATTCAAGACAACTTATTTGGAGGCTTCATCACATGAATCATCTATACAAAAAACTCCTGCTTGCGTTTATCGCTGCAATTTTGTCTTTTTCTCTGGTTGGTTGCAGCGGAGGAGGTGTAAACGGCGAGGGCGGCGGCAGTTATGACTCAGGCGCACCATTGCCGAATGGAAATGCTTTCAATCTCAAAGGTTGGAGCGAGATTAAAGCTGGACATTACTCTTCGGCTATAGCCAGTTTTAACAAGGTGTTGGCTGATAGTCCAAGTCCCCAAGAAGAAGCTGATGCTCACAATGGATTGGGCTGGGCTAAGGCAAGACAAAACAGTCTTATGGCTGCAGGCAGGGATCACTTTGTCAGAGCCAAGGACTTGTCATATGATGCTAAAGTGGGAATGGTAGGAGTTTATTTGAATCAAGCTTCAAAAGAAGATATGAGACAAATAGTTCAGATTTTGGCTATGGAAATCGGCAAAAACAATCCTCATTTCAACTACAGTCCTAATCCTATATTGAGTATAACATGTGCCGACTTGCATGCTGTATTGGCCTATGCTTACGCTGTGCTTGATGAGACAGAGGCAGCTAATGAGCACATCGAATATGCAAAAACTTTGGAACCGGGTTATGAGAACAAACCTGTAAATGAAATAATCAAGATGGTGACTTTCGTAAACAGATAATTTAATTTTGGCCAAGTTTTAAGCTTGGCAATAAAAGGCGCGAATCGCAAAATGAAGCCTCTGCGATTTGCGCTTTTTTATTTTAGAACATTTGAGAAATTATCCTCAGATGGACACAGATGGGATTTTAAGCATAGCTTAAAATCAGGGAGCAGGGCGTAGGGTGTGGTGGATAGAAAGGGCAAAACCCAAGACACAGGCAGAAACTGCAGAAAAGACTAAAAGATTTATTTCTAATTTTTACTTTATAATTTCTAATTTATTTGCTACTGCATAATCACAATTTTTGCCCTAGACTCTGATTAGGGACAGCTGCTGATGAACGATGCAAGAGGGGAGACTCAATTGCTTTGCCTACCGATAAACAAGTGAAACTCTGATAAAAAAAACGAATCTTGATAACGATGGCATAAATCTTTGCAAATTTATCTATCAAATAAAAATCTGTGTCATCTGTGTAATCTGTGGATAGAATGTTTTAGATGTTACAAACTACTAGTTTTATGCTTGCTTGAGGGCTTAATAGAGAGTATATTTAAAAACAGCTATTATGAAAAAGATTGTAACAATTTTTATTATATGTCTTTTGCAGTTGTCGGCTGTTTATGCTCTTCCGCGTGGTGGGCGTGTCGGTCAGTATTTTGCCAAGTTTTTAGATGAAAGCGAGGCAGAATCAGTTATTTCTGAGATGCTGTTTGAGAGCTTTAAGTTAAATGTTCCCCAAAATATTAAGATTTCGGAATCTCTGGAATTAACGGCTCGTATAAGAGAGTTGGCAGGTAAAAACGTCAGAAAAGGTGTCAATTTGCGTGTTTTTATTGCTGAGACACCTATCTGCGATGAAGTTTTCTTTCCTGGCGGCATCGTGCTGCTTACACGAGGTTTGATGGATATGCTTGATAACGCGCATCTGGTAGATTTTATACTTGCCAGGAATGTGGCTATTTCTTCAATGAACTACCCCATGAAACTTATAAAGCGAGAAGGCTTGTATCCTAAGCTTCTGAATTGGATAAAAGTTGTTAAGAGAAACAAACAGGCGGTTTTGCCTACAGCCTTTCTTGGAAGTTATCTCCACTCGCTTTCTACTATTGATCAACAAAAAGCAGACTCTCAAGGCATTAAGCTTACTCCTGATCCGGAAGCTTCCAAATCAGCCGCAATTAGACTTATGAGTCAGTATCAAAGCCTTGTTTGGCCTCCTTCTCCTCCTTATCCGAGAAGCTTTTTGCCTCGTTTGCAAGCCTTGAGACATTTGAAACTTTCAACTAAACATTAGTCAGTTCAATGCCTTTTGAAGATATTTTAAAAAATCCCCGTGAAACTGTGCGCAGTCAAGATTCTTGGGTAAGAAATTCTGCTTTGCTTCAGCTGTTGAGAAATCCGCTGATGTCTGATAGAGCTATTTATGAGGAATTTTTGGATTCGGAAGATCCGAAAACCTCTATGCTGGCTTTTCTTGGCCTAAAAAAACTTTTTTCATCTGCGCCTGCTTTAGAAAAAACATGGAGAGAGCTCTTCGCCGAAACAGCAGATATTTTGGCTCGTATAGCTTCTACTGCGAATCTGACCTTGCGGATTTCTGCCTTAAAAGCCTTGGCTTTTGCTCCCGTTGAGCCTCCTGCAACTTTTGCTGAGAGGATATTAAGCTCAGCCAGAACCTTTTCCTCGGACCCTTCTTCTGCTGAGGAGGCAGAAGTATATGCTTCTGTTTCTTCAGGCAAGAGGCGTTTTTCTTTGCCTGACGGTTTTGCTTTAATTCTCTCTATGTTGCCTTTAAAATCGGAAAGGACGGCTCTTTTAAGAAATGAGCTGTCTCAGGATTCGACTGATCGTATTTTACCGGCTTTAATAGCTTTACAGCTGAATCCTGACGAAACTCTGACTGATCAGCTTGTATACCTCTGCAGGCATGAAAATTGGAAAATTGCTTCAGAGGCAATGAGAGCCGCCGTGAATTGTGCAGGTTCAAAAGTTGAGCTGTTAATGCTCTCTCTATATAAGGATGAGCTGGATCTTGCCAAAAAGGCTGAAATGTTGCCTGTCTTAGCGGAGAGTGGTCGCGAGGAAGTTAATGGCATAATCAAAGAAGCGGCTCTTTCGGAATATCCGCTTTTAGCTATTTCAGGCTTAAAATGCCTTTATTCTTCGTCTTTGAGCAACAAAGAAAAGGCTGAGGTATTCTTGGCTGCCATGGATAACGACCGGCCTGAAATATCTGCCGTGGGAGCAGTTTTTGCTCACAAACTCGGAGTCCCCGAAGCTTTGCTGAAACTTTCTTCTCTCTTGTCTTCCTCTTCATCAGAAGAAAGGCTGCTAGCTGCCGCTGCAATGGGCAAAGCTGGCGGAAGAAAAGTTTTGTCTTTGTTGCTGGAACAGGCTGAAAATGAGCTTGATAAGGATGTTGACAGAGAAATATGGATTTCTATCAGAGGCATTGTCAAAAAGGAGGAAGATAAGAACAAAACAGCGGAGCTTTTATTGCCAAAGCTCAAACGCATGCTGGAAATAAAAGATTCATCAAAACGTAATCTGGCTGCTATGATAGCGGGAGATCTAGGAAAGCCCGCAAGAGAAATTCTGCTTTTGTCTCTTGCGATGGAGAAAGATTTTGTTGTTTTGGCATCTTTGATTTCTGCCTTGGCAAGGACAGGTTTTGACAGTCTCTTGGTCTATTCCTCTTTCAGAAATCATCCTGATGCGAGAGTCAGAGCTAACATGCTTGAGGCCATGATACTTTGCGGAAACTCGGCTTCACCTTATTTTGCTGAAGCCTTGAAGGATCCTGCGCCTCGCGTTAGGGCAGCGGGAGCAAAAAATCTTTTTATGACTGGGCAACTTGAGGTGGTTGCAATTATAAATCGCATGTTGCTGGCTCAGGATGCTGTTTCGGTTCTGGCAGGCTGCTATGCGGCAGGAAGCTTGTTCAGAACTCCTCCTCCGCTTTTTTCGGAAGAGGCTCCTTTGCCTGTTGCTTTGCTCAGACGCAGCCGCAATGCGGTTAAAAAACGTTTAAAGAAAGCTCCGTCGCATTTTGCTTCGCCTGAGATACCTGAGGTTTTTATTGCCATATCAGAAGCAAAAGGCGATTTAAATAGAATAAACAAAATCATGGAAGAAAAGTCTAAACGCTTTCCGGCTTCCAGAACCATTCAGAGAATTAGAGCTTCTTTTTACGATGCGGCAGGGGAATATGAAGAGGCTCATGCTATTTTGAATCCTCTGGTTGGAGAAAACTCTGCTATTTTGGCAGACCTGCTTGATTTATACCGGCTTTCTATAAAGCTTGGACTTTTTGAAGAAACGAAAGAAATAGGAAAACGCGCAAAAGCTCTGTATAAAGATTTGCATGATGAATGTCTCAGAATTTCCTCCAGTTTAAGAGGAAGCGGCGCGGATGTAATGTTGCAAAGGCTTTTACGTCTGGATGAGCCCTCAATGAATCTTTATAATGCGATGATGCAGCTGAAAGCGGCGGAAAACGACAGAGAAACTATTGCTGACCTCTTGGCGGAGGTTTTTTTGGCAAGGCCATATAATAAAACTATAGCTAAGAAGATGGCTGCTCTGTTGCCTTCAGAAGCGGAAGAGTTGAAAACGGCAATGCAGAAATACGCTTTTAGTTTGTAATCTTAGATTAAAAGCACTATGATGTCATAAATTGTGGTTTTTCATCTTGTATTGCAGAGTGCCGCGTTTTATGCCGAGCATTTCAGCTGTTTTCGATTGATTAGAGTCATTTGCTTTGAGAGCAGCTTCAATCACTTGCTTTTCAAGGTCGCTCAAAACAGCGTCTAAAGCTTCTCCGCCTTTGATGCGTTCAATTATTTCAGAACAGGCGTTTCTTTCACCTGTTTCTTCTTCGCCTTGAGGCTTTCTGAGTTCAGGCGGCAGATTGGAAACTTCTATTATGTCGTCTTTCATAAAGACGGCGGCACCTTCAATTATGTTCTGAAGCTGGCGAACATTGCCAGGCCAATCGTAATTTTCCAGGATTTCCATAGCTTTTTCGGAAACACCTTTGATGTTTTTATTGGTCTTTTTTGAAGCTATAGCTATAAAGTGTTCTATTAAAGGTTTCAGGTCGGCTTTTCTTTCTCGCAATGGAGCCACAGGTATGTTGACAACATTGATTCTGTAGAACAGATCTTCTCTGAAGAGTCCTTGCTCAATGAGCTGTTTAAGGTTTTTATGGGTAGCGGCTAAGATGCGCACGTCTACTTTTATAGGTTTTGAACCGCCCAGACGCTCTACTTCTTTTTCTTGAATGACTCTTAAAACCTTTGCTTGAGTTGCAAGAGCCATATCGCCTATTTCATCGAGCAGTATAGTGCCGCGGTTTGCAAGTTCGAATTTTCCGCGCTTGGTTGTGTTGGCTCCAGTGAAAGCGCCTTTTTCGTAGCCGAAAAGTTCGCTTTCTATAAGGTTTTCTGGCAAAGCAGCACAGTTTAAAGCGACATAGGGTCCCGAAGCCCTGAGGCTTTGTCTTTGAATGGCATCAGCTACAAGTTCTTTGCCAGTGCCTGACTCGCCTTGTATTAAGACTGTTATATCGCTTTTGGCGACTGTGCTGATCATGTTTTTGACCCGTTCCATTTGCTCTGAAACGCCGATCAGGCGATTCTCTTCCTGTTCTTTCTGCAATCGCTCCTGAAGGTTTTTCTTTTCATAAGCGAGGTTGAATCTTTCGCAGGCTTTTGCCACTATCAGACGCATTTCGTCAATGTCGAATGGCTTCGAGAAGTAGTCGTAGGCACCCGCTTTTACGGCTTCGATAGCTAGTTTTTCAGAACCATAAGCTGTCATGAGTATAAAGACGGCTTCTTTGTCTATTTGGCGGATTTTTTCCATTAATTCCATACCGTTCATTCCTGGCATGTTGTAATCTGAAATTATTACTTGGAAAACTCCAGGCTCAACAGTTTTGAGAGCTTCTTCTGGCGTATCGCATGTTTTTATCCGGTAGCCTTCTTTTGCCAATGCGGCTTTTAAGCTGAATAAAATAGCTTTTTCGTCGTCAACTATCAGTATGTTATGGTTTTTGAATGTCATTCTTTTTATCCACAGATTTCACAGATTATTAAAAACAGTGGTGAGTGATGAGTGGCAAGCGGAAATGTTTAGCAACTTCATATTACAACTGACAACAGCTTTTAGCAACCAGATCAAATTGTCGCAGCCTTTCTTTTTGGAGATCAGGTTTCTAATTTATTGAAGCTTGCTGTATCTAATGACCACCTGTTATGCAGTTCGCTGCCCTCCGTCTGCTGCTTACTGTTTTTTCGCGTTTGGCAGAAAAATGGAGACTTTAGCTCCTCCGGAAGTGCTTTTTGAAATGCTTATTTTGCCTTCGTGCAGATCTATGATTTTCTTTACAATAGCAAGTCCTAGGCCTGTTCCTCTTTGTTTTGTAGTGTAAAAGGGTTCAAAGATTTTTTCTGCTAATTCTTGAGGAATGCCTTTGCCGGAATCGGAAATTTCTATTAGGCATCCGGAATCAGTTTTAGAAGCTTCCAGCTTAACATATCCGTCTTTTTTCACCGACTGCATGCCGTTAAAGAAGAGGTTTAAAATAACTTGTTTGAGCTTCTCTGAATCTGCAAAAATTATTAAATCAGGTTCATAAGAAGCTTCTAAAGTAACTTTGTTTCTTTCGCCTTCATGCTTTATAAGCGCCAAGACATGTTCTGCTATTGGCTTGAAAGGTGTCTCTTCTATTTTTGATTCTTCGTGTCTGGCGAAATTCAAGAGCTGTTCCACTACAGAGTTTAGTCTGTTCACCTCGTTGACCACTATGTCAGCGTATTCTCGTCTGGTGTCATCCTTAGGGGTTTCCTCTTGAATCAGTTGCGCCAAGGTTTTAATTGAGGCCAAAGGATTTTTTATTTCGTGAGCTACGCTTGCTGCCAATTGTCCGACAGAGCTGAGCTTTTCGGCTCTGAAAAGCTGTTTCTCCATTTCTTTGCTTTCTGCGATTTTCTCAAACATATTGTTAAAGGCTCTGCCCAAATCTCCCAGTTCGTCTTGTCCTAAGTCTGGTATATGGCAGTTTTCTTTATTTTCAGCCAGATTGTGAGCNCCTTGAGCCAATTTTCTGATTCTGGAAAGAAATACAAAATGTGTAAATACGAAAGCTGCTAAGAGGCTAAGAGTAAGTAAAGCCAGGGATACTGAAAGATTTCTGGTTCTTGCTTCCTTGATCATGCTTAGCGTTGAAGCTTTTGAAATACCCAAAAGACAAAAGAGAAGCTCTCCTTTATCGGTTGTGTCCAAAACAGTTTGCGTAAATGTGTAGATGTTGCTCCCAGTCTCCAAGTCGAAAAATTCTTTTCTGGGAAAATCTTTTCTTTTCAGATGCTTTTCAGCAATTCTTGTTTCTTCAGATGATAGGGTTGAAGCCAATATTTCAGTACCAGATATGAAAATCAGCTCTGTTTGCAGATTTTCTGAAAATCGTTTGACCATAGCTTGATCCAGTCTTTTTTTCAGACAAAGTCTGCCTATGAATTCGCCTTGCTTGTATAAGGGAGTGGCAGCTGTTATTGTGAGCTCTCCTTTTTCTATTACGGGCTCGACTCTTGCAAGGTTGTAATCGCTGTTTTTGGTATCAATCGGAAGCAGGTTTCTTGTTTTATAATGCTTTGTAGAAACGTTCAGACCGTTTTTCATTTTAACTTCTATTTCGCTGAAATCTGTTTTCCTGTGCGACCTGAGAAGTTCGTTTTTCAATAGATTGTCCATGCTGTATGCGGAATAATTTATTATTTTTTCTGATTCCGCGAGGAGCATGGCATTTTTCAGAGTTTGATGTTTTTCTGATTTCCAAGTGGAATAGAGAGCTTTTGAGAGGTTTTGAAGGCTTTTTTGAAAGGTTTCTCCAGTTTTTTCTTTAATCAACTCTGTGGAAGTGGCATTAATAGCCATAGCTAAGACAGTCATTAAAAGTATGAAAAGGAGTATTACTTTTAAGGCTAGGGGAGAAAAAAAACGCTTCATGGACGTGTTTCTCCATATTTTCTGATGGACTTCAAGATCCATTTTTTTAGTTCATCCGGATCCTGGTGTAATTTTCTGAGTTTAAATGTGTCTGGCGGGGAAAAGCCAATGGGGAGATTATGAAAGCTGTCAGAGTCTTTATTTATCCACAAACTTAATCTTACAAAAGGAACTGTTCTTAAGCCTTTTGGACTAGGGAAGGGGATAATTATGGAAGGCGGCAGAAAGATTTCAGCTGTTTTTTTATCAAATATCATTTTCGCTGGGAGCCATTGAGAAACAAACACGGCATCTTCGTTATTAAAGGCTTCAGCGGCAAGAAAAAGATCCGCTTTTGTTGATATCGGGTTAAGCAAGTTTTCTTCGGCGGCTTTTTCAAATATCTGTTTGAGAGGAATTTCTGCTTCTGCTTGCTCTTCCAGTGAAAGATTGTCGTTAAATATTATATGAAAATTGAACAGAGTGTTTGTTGAACCGAGTGATTCAAGCCAAGGAAAATGGTCGCTGTCTCTTTTTCTAAGTTCTCTTAGAATATTCAAAAAGCCTTCGTAGTCTAGAGACATATGGTTAAAGTATATATATCGGAGTTTTTTTTCGGAGCCTGTCAGAAGCCACAAAAGGTCTATATAAAAATTACTTTTTATAAAGTTTTCTGTCAGGTTTGAGGGAGCTTTTGCCTTATGTTCTTCATACATCAAGCAGGAAAGATGCGAAAAATCTTTTTCTTTCGTCATTTCTGAAATTGGATATATTCTCAGGGTGCATCTTGCTTTCAGTGTGGTTTCCAGCTCAGATTTTATCATATCGAAAAGCTGGGGAGCAAAGTTTAGATCGCTGAAAACAGCTACTTCAATAGGTTTAGATAAAAGAGGAATTGTGAAGAACAGGAAAGATAAGGCTAAGAGCGGGATTGCCGAATTCTTTTTTAAAAGCTTTAAGAATCCGTGGAAATTAGGCATAAAAAAATGCCAGAAGTCGGGGTTGAACCGACACGCCTTTATGGGGCGCGGGATTTTGAGTCCCGTGCGTCTGCCAATTCCGCCATTCTGGCAATGTTCGTTCATTGTATCACATGCCTCCCGCTCTGACAAGACAAATTTTCAATTTTAGCTTGGAATTTTTACAGGCTTTCTAAGCCTGATATTTCTTGCTGTCCAAGCAAATTTGTCATCTAAAGTCTTGGTTTTGGCTGCTTCAAAGATGACATCCAAGCCTTCGGTTAAGACCTCAGCCGCATTTTGGTTCAATTCTGAAAAACTGAAGAGTATATCTTCGTCTTCGGGGCCTTTTATAAGGCCAGTGGCTCTTTCTCTGTCCAAAGAGAAAATTTTTCCGGGCAAGGTTTCCAAGTCTTCTTCGCTGGAAATAAGTTCCACTTTTACGGCTACAGGAGTTTCTTCGTCCTTGAATACTCCGAATTTGATTAAGTCTCCTCTTTTCAGCTTGTCAGATAATTCTGCAGGTATGGCCGTGTAGTGCAAAAGCACATCAGGACATTCTTTGCATGCGGCCATTCCTAAGCCTCTTTCATCGTTATACCATTTCACGTAGCCGTCTGTATAGAAATCATAGATTCCTTTGTCGGTAATTTCCTCGACTGTTTTTCCTATTCGTTTTCGGATTTCTTCTATTTTAGCTGAGAGCTCTGCTACGCCTTTTTGCTGCGGAGCGAGTTCCAAACTTTTTTCAAAGGCTTCAGCCGCTTTTGCCAATAGCCGTTTGTTAAAGTTTATCAATCCAATATAAAGATAGGCAGCAGGTCTGTCATATCCTGCCTGTAAGAGTTTTTCGAAGATTTGCTCAGCTTTTTCATAGTCGTCAATGCGATAAGAGGCTATGGCATGTTTCATAAGATAAGAGCAGTTGTCAGGGTCGCTTTTTAAAAGAATTTGTGCTTGTTCTAATGCTTCTTCTTTGAAGCCGGTTGCCATATATACGTCTAAGAGGGCTTCTGTGGCTTCCGGTTCGCCCGGTTCAGTTTCCAAGATAGTTTTGAAGCCTTCTATGGCTTCAAGATAGCAACTTTCAGCATTGTCTTGATCTTGCATTAAAGTGTAGATTTCAGCGAGACTTTTGTTAAAAAAAGCTTTTTGCATACCTGTGGCAAGGCCTTGTCTGTATGCGGCGATTGATTCTCTGTATTTTTCCTGAAGTCTGAATATGAGACCTTGCGCATCATAATAGGAGGGTTCGCCCGGGTTCAACTTAATGCACTGATTCAAGAGTTCTAGAGCTTTTTCGTAATCTTTTTCCGAAATAGCGGCTATGGCTTGAGAAAAAATTTCGTCAGTTTCTTTTAGGAATTCTTCTAGTTTTTCATCATAGACTTTACGCTTTTCGCTGTCTGCCAATTCTTCCAGAGCGGCTTTCATCTCCAGAAGTTTGGGTATGCTTGCTAATGGCGAATCGCTTTTAAAAAGTTCATCGCGCTTTCTTTCGAAAGCGGTTATTAAGTCGTCAAAGTTGGCAAAATCATGGACTCCGAGCATCTGATAATAGTTTTTCATTGGATCTTTGTCATTTGAATGTTACAATTTATTTCTAAATGCGGTTTAGACAGCTCTATAATTTTACTGATTTGAAAACCTTTTTTGAAGGGGAACGGGATGAAGTTGTTACGAATTTTAGCTCTTTTCGCTATTTTTTGTTTTTTGCCTTTTGCGGGTTTTGCTCAGCAGCAGAACAAGTTTTATTTTAACAATTTTTCGGGCAGAGCTCAACTTTCACGCACAAGCGGCAGCACTTGGCTTACATTGGCTCAAGGCGAAATAGTGGAAGTTAAACCTGGCGATATCATTGCTCTGGAAGGCGGAAGAGGTGAACTGCGTTTTCCGAATGGAAGCACAGTCAAGATAAAAAACGGTGCAATAGTTACTCTGGACAGATACGGAATAGGCATGAGAGTCGGCTATGCATGGGCAGACATTCGCAAAAGCGGAGAGATTTTTAAAATATCCTTTCCTTTTGGTTCTTGCCATGTTTTGGGCACTTCCTTTGATGTTGATATAGATAAATACGGAAAAACAAAAGTTCGCACTATGAGTGGAATTGTAGCTGTGAGAGCGGCTGATAGCAAAATTTCCAAACAGCTGGTTTTACAAGCAGGTATGTCGACCTATTTGGCAGGCAAGTCTTCTTTGCCAGAGAAACCTGACAGGTTTCAGCATGTCACTGAACTGGCAAAGCTGGATTCAGAATGGGATACAAGACATATTTCCTATACTCAGCCCGTTATTTCGGGCAGATATTTGCCTGGAGAAGAACAGAGCTCAGAAGGCGGATTTTTGCCTTTAATAAAAAGTGACAGCGGCTCATCAGCAATGGATTCGACAAAGGCCAGAATGGAAATGCAGCGTGAGAGGGTTGGAACAGGTATGGACTCTTTAAGACAAAAACTGGCTCGGCAAAGAGAAATGTCTGGGCAGAGGATGGAAGCAGAGAAAACCAGGGCTGCTGAAACGATGGCCAGAGAAAAAGATTCTTATGATCGCATGATTCAAGCTGGTAAGCCTGACAAAGATCCTGTTATTGCAGCTTCTAAGTCTCAGGAAGATGTTTTGAAAAGGGTTGCAAGCTCAAAACATTTCGGCGAGAGCAAATTTACTGAGAAATCCGTTAAAAATCTTGCAGACAAAGAACGTGAATATGAAACAGGCAGAGCACAGTTGCGTAGGCTTGAAAATCGGATAAGAGGACTTGAGTCGGAAATCAGAGCTATGATTGCTCAAAATAACTCTGCTCCAGCGTTTCAACGAAAAATAATAGAAGCTCAGAAAGAAGTCAAAGATCTGCAAATGCAAAGACGCATACTGGATCAAAGGCTCAGAAGCATGCAGAGGAAGAAACTCCTACATTGAAAAGCTGGCGGTCAGTGCTCAACTCGCCGCCCGCCACGCACCACTCATCACTCATCACTCATCATCACTCATCACGGTGCGATCTTATGAGCGGATATTGTCTTGTGAATTTTGAAAGGCTGACAGGAAAGTTTTAGGCAAAACAAAGCACTAGTTTTTAGCTATGATATCCTGTGTGCTGTAGTCATTCCATCGCTTGAGTCTAAGCTCATAAGCTACTTGGCCTGCTATGGAAGCCGCTTTTGTGCCTGAGTGGTCTTGTTGGCCGGAGAGAGTCAAAATCGTCAAGTCACGGCCTGTTGCTTTTGTGAAACCTGCGAACCATGTAAAAAGATAGTGCGGTGATTCGCCTGTCAGGGTTCCTGTTTTTCCGCCTGAAATTTTTGCCAGTTCAGGGGTTTTTCTGTAGCCGCTGAAACCTTTTTTACCTGTTCCTATTGCGGTTGTGGAATACATCATTTTATAAAGTTCTTTGGCTGTTTTGGCTTTTATCGGCTGAGCCAGCTGGAATGGTTGGCGTCTGTAAACTGTTTTGCCTGAAGAAATGACAGAGTCCAGCAGATAGGGTTTCATAGTTTTTCCCAAGTTGATAACCGTGGATGTCAGAGAAACAGCGTGAATAGGACTTAGCAAGAAGTTCTTGTTGAGGCCTGCGCAAGCCTGCATCTGCTTGGCTTCTTCTTCAGGCATTTTTGCTATTGAATTGCTTACAGGCAGATCAAAGAAAAAGCTTTTGTTGAATCCAAAGTCTCTGGCATATTTCATAACCACGTCTATTCCGACAGATTTGGCTATTCTGCCAAAAACTCCGTTATGAGAATTGGCGAAAGCTTTCCACATTTTCATGTAAGTTTTTCCGTAAGCCAGATATGGAGTGTTCGGTGTGCCTTTGCCTGTGTCTATTGCTGCCGCGGCAGTTATGATTTTAAAGAGGGAAGCGGCTGGAAAGGTGGCTTTTAAAGCCCAGTTAGATGTTTTGTACTCTTCTGAGAGTATATCTGTTATCTGATTTTTGTGAGATGTGGCCATCGCGAGGATTGCACCGCTGGCGGGGTCTTGAATAATGGCGACTCCGAATCTTGTGTCGTATTTTTCCAAAACTCCTTCAAGCATTTTTTGAAGTTTGGGTTTAATTGTCAGAATGCCATAGGTATTTTTATCATATCTGACAACATATTTATCCAGAGAAGGTACATATTCCCAAGGGTATTTTGAAACGCCGGTAATATATTTTACAGCTAGAGAGGCGGAAGAAGGGGCAGCAGCTGAGTTTGCATTTTGCCCCGTATTTTCGGTTTTGAGAGGTTCGGAAGATTTCGCGTGATTTTGCGAATTTCGAGAATTGGGTTTTCTGTCAGCCTTTTCTTTGGCAGCAAAGTTTTTTGCGTTTTCTTTCAGAAGTTCGTTGGAATTCAGTAAAGTTTTTTCAGCTTTGCTTTGATGTGTGAGAGCTTCCGGCTTATTTGCATAGGTTATTGCGACCATGGGCTCTTCTGATTCAGCTGAAACAGATTCATCCATTTTCAGCGGTTTCAGGCTTACTGATGAGCTGTCGGAATAAGCGGTTGCTATCGTTTTTTTGCCGATGACTTTTGCGAATAGGCTATCAACTGTTTTTGAGTTGAGCATCATGCTCATAAAAACCAAGTAAGATGCTATTCCGAATAGAGTTCTGAGTTTGCTTTTACCTTGCATTTGAAGAGGGCTGAGAAAAAATTATTGCTGAACTGTAAGTGAAGTGATAAGAAGTCCTGCTTTGGGCAGTTTAAGATGTGTGCCTGGCTGTATGGCTCTTTCATTTTGAATGCGATTGATTCTTATTATAGGAACAACCATATTGACATTGCCGTAGAGTTTGTTGGAAATTTTGCCGAGTGTGTCGCCTGGCTGAATTTCATACTGAACAAATCTATCTTCTTCAGCCTGTTTCAGTTCTTCTTCATCGTCTGCTTCTCTCGTGTCAATTTTGGCTCCTTCGGGGAGAGGTTCTGTTGCAAAGCTAGCTGTAAGAGTCTTTTCTGCGGGTGCAAAAGCTCCTTCAGGAGCTACGATAGAAGAGGTTTTAATGTTAGCCGGATCCAAACAGGAATTGATTTGGCCTATCAAAAGAGGAGAGGCGGTTTTATCGAATCCAGGAACGAAGTCCGAGTGATTGCCTATATCACCGTGAATAGTGAAAGCGAATGCTATTTGAAGTACAAAAAGACCTAATAGAAAGAACAGGAAGAGACTTTTTTGCGGTTTTGTGTTTGCCGCTAATTGATTTTTATTTGTATTCATAAATAAACCTCCCAGTGCGCACTGAGCACATCGGCAAAAAATGCCTCACTCTTTAGAAATTGTTTTTATTTCTTTGAGTGATATACCCTCCTTCAAGATAATTATACTACCAGCAATGGCGAGATATAAGTAAACCAAGGCGTGCGAAATTATAGCATAAGCTGCACCCTGTTCTCTACTGTAGCCAAAAGATGAGTGTATGACAGCAATGCATATGACTTGATATACACCGATAGAGCCGGGAGTGACTGGTACCAGCCCGGCAAATGATAAGAGCGTCATAAGAAAGATTACGGATGTTACTCCTGGAGAGATTCCGAACATTTTGAGTGCAAAAGATTGGGTGCATATAGTTGCTCCCCATGAAAGAGCGGTAACGATAATAAGCAAGAAAAGGGTGGGGAGGTTGAACAGCTCAGCAGTTTTATCTGCCATGTTTTCTCCTGTTGCTTGTAAAAAAGACATGATTTTATCATGAAGATTTTCAGATTTTTGAGAGGATTCTTCTGGCTCTTTACCTTTGATTTTGTAAAATACCCTTAGAAACCAAGCGGCAGTTTTGGCTATACAGAGCGAGAGTTTATCGAATATTTTAAGCATAAAATCTCGTTTTTTTATCAGAAGCGTAAAGAAAAGAAAAATAGCTGTATACAATGTTAATGCACCTATAACGACAGCTTTAATATTTAATTCAGTAACGGCTTTATTGAAAGAGATTAAAATAAAAACTAAGAGTATGCTTATATCCAAAAACCTCTCTGCTATAATCGAAGCTATCACATTGCCTGATTGCGCAAGTCCTTTTCTCTCAGAATATAGAGTGCGTGCAACTTCTCCGGCTCTTCCCGGGAGAAGATAATTTATAAAATAGCCGAAAACCACATTAGAAAAATATTCTATGAAGGATTTGTCTCCTTTAAGTAAAATTTTAAATCGTAAACTTCTGAAAATGTATTCTGTTGTGTAGGAGAAAAAGGTGAGCCAAAAAAAGCGGATATTCGCAGTGGCAAGGGTTTCTTTGAGGAGTTTTAAATCTACATTGTTTAAGGCAAAATAGAGTAAAAGTGCACAAAGAATAATAGAATAAAATTTTTTGGATTTTAGCATGTTTGCATGGTACTATTATGCAGTTCAAAAAACAAATCGGAGTTTACTTTTGCCTGATCTTTGGTTGATATTTAAACTGTTAGCTCTTTTCGGTATGGCACTGCTTGTTTTTGCCGCAGTTTTCAAAAAAACTCGCAGAAATAAAGCGGCTAAAGCTCTTAAGGTTGCTCAGACTGATGAACGCAATCAAGCACTTCAATCGGCTTTGGGTGATTTTACCTTAGCTATGGAGAGGGTGCGAGAAGAAAACTTGGAAATAATCAAAGATCAAGCGGATGAGATTCGTAAACTGACAGAAGCCTTAGAAGAAAAATGTGCCAAAGCTGATACATTAGCTTCTATACTAGCAAAAACAACTGCTATGTTAAATGAAAAAAACGAAGAAATCAAAGCTGCTATGAACTCAAAACAAGACTCAGCACAAACAGACAATGATCATTTCAGGGCAGAAGTAATCGAGTCTTTTGAGTCCACTTATCAAAACAGTTTAATGCTTAGAGACCGAATTTCCACATTGGAAGAAGCTTTTAAAATCTTGGATCAAAGGGTTTCTGAGCTTTTATCTGACAACGGGTCTGAGGTGCAAAAATTTGATAAAAACCTGATCAAAGAATTGGTTTCCGCAGAAATTTCCAATCAGATATCAGGCTTGGTTGATGAACTGGATGGCATGTCAGAAGTCTTGGATAATGAGCTTGGCGATATGTCGGAATTTTTGAACGCGGATCTTATATCATCTTCTACATCATCACCATCCTATACGTCTTCTACTCAAAAGGGCGCTTCGGTTAATACTCTGCCTATCTTTGTTGCATCATCCCCCTCTAAGGAAAATGTTCTTCTATCTGATAACAGTTTTTCTGATCTTAAGAATAAAGAGAACTCGTTGTCATACGTTGCCAAGGTTGATAAGTCAAAACTAGCCGAAAAAAATTATTGTGTGGAAGAGATACTTTCTCAACATAAAAAAGGCGTGAGCATCCCTCAGATTGCGAGCAATCTGGAAATTAGCAAAGCGAAGGTTGATCTTATATTGAAATTCTATAATCAGCCTAATACTCCAGAAAGACGAGGGGCTATTCTTTAATGTCAATCAAAACTCTATCTCCAAGGGTTAAAAATTTTTTGATTTTTGCTCTAATTGCTTTTACTCTTTTCGCTGCTTATCAACTTTATCCGGTAATTGCTCCTTTTTTAATTGCTCTTGTCTGCGCTTATCTTGTCAATCCCATAGTAAACTGGTTGGAATCTAAGAAGCTGCCGCGTGTTTGGGCAATTGTGCTTCTTTATCTGTTTGCCTTTGTGCTTACATTCCTTGTGCTGGTTCCCGCTGTTATAACTATTTCAAATGAAACCCTTGATTTGTTCAGAAATTTGGAAGCTTTTGAACCTGTAAAATTGATAACGCAAGCTAAAGATGGAGTTAAGTCCGCTAACAATTTTTTAAGCAGTAAATTGCTTGAGATACCTTGGGCCAAAGACCATCTGGATAAGTTTTTAAACAGCCCGAAACTTCAAGAAGTATTGTCCAGCATTATACTTTGGACAAAAGATAATTTACTTGCCGGCGGAGCTTCTATTCTTTCAATGTCCAAGTTGGCATTTTCAAAGCTTTATACGTTTATTATGGTGCCTATTTTGTTGTTTTATATACTTTTAGATATAAACAGCATTTTCGCGAGTTTTATCAAATTGATTCCCAAAGCCTACAGATTTCAGAGTGTTGGACTTTTTTCCAAAATTGATGTTCAGCTTTCAAGCTTGCTTAGAGGTCAGTTTCTTTCAAATGGTATTTTTGCTATTATAATGACACTTCTTCTGCTTATGACAGGTTTAAAATACTCATTTTTCTTGGGTCCATTTGCTGGAATTGCCAACTTTATACCTTATTTAGGCGGATTGGCGACTTTTGTATTGGCTTTTTTGGTTGCCTTGATTCAATTCGCTTTTACTAAGGCTTTTGCTATAGCTTTGCTTAAATTAATAATTGCCGTAGCCATAGCTCAAGGTATCGAAGGATGGATTCTTCAGCCCAAGATAGTAGGCGATCAAACCAGACTGCATCCGTTAATTATATTGCTGGCGTTGACTTTGGCAGGGAGCTTTGCAGGAATTACCGGTATGCTTTTGGCTATGCCTGTAACGGTTATTCTGAAAGTTTTGTTTGAAGAACTCTACGACATGCTTTACGAGGAGTGAGGTCTTAGATGGCAGCAGACAACGGGAAAGTTGTTTATGAAAAGGCTATTTGCGTAAAAGATCTGGTCGTCAGCCTTTCTGGCAAGGAGATATTGAAAAAACTTTCATTTTCTGTTCCTAAAGACTCTATTACAGGTTTTCTTGGTCCTAACGGAGCGGGTAAAACAACTGCAATGAGAGCTATTTTGGGTCTTTTGCCTTTCTGTTCCGGTTCCATTGACCTTTTGGGTTGCAAAATCCCGAAAGAAGGAACAAAAGCCAGGGAGCGAATCGGGGCTATGATAGAGCGTCCGACTTTGGTGGATTCTCTGACGGCAGGAGATAATTTGAAATATATAGGCAGTATCTATAAACCTGTGAAAGAAAGCCGTATTGATCATGTTTTAAATCTGGTAGATCTGTCAAAGGAAAAAAATAAAAAATTTTCAGCCTTCTCTACAGGTATGAAACAAAGGCTTGCTATAGCTCTTTGCATGCTTCACGAACCTGAAATGATGCTTTTGGATGAGCCCACGAGCGGAATGGATCCTGCGGGAAGAGTTCATGTCAGAGAGATACTGACAAACATACACAAATCAGAGGGGACAGGGATATTCCTTTCCAGCCATTTGTTAGACGAAATACAGAAGCTGTGTGACTATGTGGTAATTATAGACGAGGGCAAGACAGTCACAGAAACAAGTATCAGCAATTTGCTCTTGGACAATTCTGAGATCTATGAGCTGCGTTTCAGTGATGGCTTCAGCGAAAAGGGTTTGGAAGCGATGAGAAATATGCGGGATATGATCAGCGAAATAAAAGAACGTCCTACCGGCTTTGAAATTAAAATAGAGAAAGGCACGGCAGCTAAAGTGAATATGGAGCTCAATAAGGCTTCATTGCCTGTGGAAGCTTTGATTCCATTGCAATCCTCTTTAGAAGATAAGTTCATTAAGCTGACAGAACGTAAGGAAAGTTGAACTGATGTATATATCCAGATACTTTAACCTGCTGAGGTTTGAATTCAAAAAACTTATGAGCACAAAAAAGGCTTATTTCTTTATATTTGCCTTGAATGCTTTGCCTGTTTTCATGTTCTTAATGATACTTTTGACATTTTTCTACAAAGATTCAATAACCAATGATGTCAACTTTCCTGCCGAGTTTAATAAAATAATAGGCGAATACACTTTGATAGCCTATTCTGTGTTCTTCGCGGCTTTGGCGCCTTTTTTCATATCTCTTTTTACAGGAGATATGTTTTCTGAAGAATTTTCGAACGGTTACATGAGAATGTTGCTTTTGACTCCTGTGAGCAGAAGCATGCTGCTTTTTACTAAGTGGCTTACGGTTATGTTATTTGCGGTGCTTTCTCTCTGTACTGGGCTTATTTTGATTCAGTTGAATATATTTATAGCCCAGGTGTTGCTTTCAGATGTGCTTTTACCTGCAAACAACACATTTTTCTCACTGCCTTGGAATTCTCTTTTGTTGTTTAATTTCGGCGATCTTTGTCGTTATTTGTTTGTTTTTGTAGTTCTGATAGCTTGCAATGTTTCTTTTATAGTGTTGATTTCTCTCTTTTTTACATCAACTATGCCAATGTCTGTAAGCTGTGTTATAAGCATGGGTTCGTTTCTGATAGCTTCACCGATGGCTAAGCTGTTTTTGAAAAAAGAGTCTTTTATTAGAATATTGCTAACAAACAACTTTATTACTAAATCTTATGATTTGCTTGTTAATCTGATTAAAGCGATAGTAAAACATATTTCTGTCTTCGACCCGCTTATGGCAACAAAAGATTCGCCTCTCACAAAAGATTTGCTGATAACTCTTAGCATTTGGACTATAGCTTTTTTTGCGATTTCATTGCTCATATTCAACAGAAAGAAAATCCTGCGCTAGTGCTTTGTTTTTAAGAACCTTAAAATTTTTAATTTATTGTATATATCCGTAATCCGATGGACACTGATAAATTAAGAGTGGACTTTTTCTTGAATTTATGGTACAGATACTGCGAAATTTGAGAAGGAGATGGTACATGAAACAACTAGCTGTAACACTTTTTGCAATTCTTTTTCTGTCAGCTGTTGCTCCTTTTGCTGTACAGGCGGCGGAAAAACCTGTGGGAAGATTTTCTCTGGGTTACTATGAGTCTTCTGGAAACACTGATGAGTCTAAGATTAATATGGATCTGAGGCTTTCTCAAAAAATTTCAGATAGACAAAAAATGGAATACAGAGCGACTTACAGAAAAAATAAGGCTGACGAAGTAGTCACAGCGGATAAACATTCTTTCTCTATTTTAAACGAATTCGTCAGGACAGAGCGCGAATCATACTATTTAACAGGCGGCTATCTCAATGACGAATTTGCTGGCTATGATAGACAATATACTGTCGGCGGCGGTGTCATGAGATATTGTATTAAGAGTACGGAACAGAATCTGCGAGTTTCTGCAGGTTTTGACTGGATAAAAGAAGAATATACTGATAACACAGATGACACTAATGCTTGGCTGCGTCTTGGTTTAGACGCCGATAAAAAACTTAATGACAGAATTAAAAGCTTTGTTGACTTTAAGCTTCTTGCACAGCCTGATGAGCTTGAAGATTCTTACAGAGCTGAAACTGGAGTAGGCCTCTCTTTCGATCTTGCAGAAAATTTCGATGCTGAAATTAAATATGAATTGAATTATAAAAAGCAGCCTGCAGCTGGAGCTAAAAAGAATGACTCCTCTGTCATGGTAAGTCTCGTCTATAAAATATAAATACTGATTTTTAAGCTGCTTAAAAATTACTATTCGTGGTGGGTGGCGGGCTTGAATATAACTCGCCGCCTGCCACCACTCATCACTGGCTGTTAATTGTCCTCTTTGCCAATTATCCGCTACCCACAAGCCATTGTTGTTATGTGTCTGTTCTTAATCAGAGGCTAGGGCAAAAATCGTGATTATGCGGTAGCAGAATGCAATTTTTGACCATTTTGTCCTCATCTGTGGCTATCTGTGTAATCTGTGGATAAAAATTCCAAGAGTTTCTGTTGTTTATTAGCATCTCAAAGCAGTTGTTGGCTGTAATATTGAGTCCTAAACAATTTAACTATTTAACTCGCCACTTATCGCTAGCTGTTTCTGTCCACTGACCACTAATCACTGTTTTAAGTTAATGTCTTCCGCCAGTTTCTCGGGAGAGTCGAATACCTTGAAAAGCTGCATTGTTTCACTCGTTATGGCTCCATTTTCTACTCCATAAGCAAGCATTTCCAGAAACTTGTCATAAAAGCCGCAGGCATTAAAAATGTAAATGGAGGCCACGCATTGTCCGAGCTGTTTTCGCGCTAGCGCGTCAAAGAACTCGTCATAGGTTCCTATTCCGCCTGGCAGCATAATCAGAGCGTCAGAGAGTTTTACCATCATCTGTTTGCGTTCGCTTACAGAGGAAACGTAGTGAGTTTCATCCAAGAGGCTGTATTTTTCGCCTCTTTTGATGAAATATTCAGGCACAATTCCTATAAGATGGCCTCCCGCTTCTTTATAAGCGTTTGCTATTGTTCCCATAAGGCCTGTAGAAGTACCGCCGTATATCATGTGGCAATTTTTTTTAGCCAAAAGCTCAGCGAATCTTGCTGATAAGAGCTTTATTTGCTCAGAAAGATTGTCTGAAGAGGCACAAAATACAGTTACTGTCTTGGTGTTTTTTTCCTTCATAAGAGTTCTGTGGACGCGTTAGGCACATCTTTATATTCATTGGCTCTCAGCCACCAAGTGACTAATTCACCGCTGTTTTTCAGAAAGTCTTTGAAAGAAGCCTTATAACCTTCTTCACACTGTTCTTTGTATTGTTCTGTTATAAACTCCGCTATTGCCGGACCCATTTCCGGAGTCATTACCACTGCGGCGCCTACCATGAAAGAGGTTTTGCCTAATAGCAGAAGTCTGGTATGAACTGTAGAGCCCTTTTCAATCACTTTTGTTCCGGAAGCTTCTAATACTTTATAAGTCTTGCCGCTGAACAGATCCTTAAGAATCATTGATTCTCCTGGAGTCACTTCTTCAACAGTATAAACTGATAAATAGGTTTGCTTCAAAGCTACGGCGATCTGCTTTTCCGTGACGGAAAGCAGATCGCTGCCAGCGTGTCTTCTAAGAAACTCATCAATGAGAGCGTTTCCATATGCGTCAGCGTCATCAAGCAGATACCATGAAAGAAAGAGCAGTTCATTTTCAGCATCAAACTCGTATTCGTCGCCTTCTTCCAGATTGTAGAAAAATTCCAAGGCTTCGCCCATATATTGGAAAAATTCATCATCTAGAGTGAAAGATATAAGTTTGAAAAAGAGATCTGTGTAAATTTGTCTTAGCTGCATAATCTGTTCAGTTATTGAAGGAACTGTCCTGTCCGCATATTTATTCGCTATAGTCATTAGAGTTTTTCCAAAAGTGATTTAAGTGAGTCTTTCGCATCTCCAAGCATAAGGGCTACATTTTCTTGCCCGTCTTCGTAGAGCGGGTTATCTACTCCGGCATAACCGGGTTTTTTGTCGAAGTTGCAAATTATCACTTTTTTCGCTTCAGAGACGTTGAGTATGGGAACTCCCGAAAGCGGCGTATCTTCAACTGTGTTGGCGGCCGGGTTCACAACGTCGTTTGCACCTATAACTATAGCTACATCCGTGTTTTTGAACTCGGGGTTTATATCGTCCATTTCGTGAAGTTTTTCATAAGGCACGTCAACTTCTGCGAGAAGTATGTTCATATGGCCAGGCATTCTTCCCGCGACCGAGTGGATCGCGAATTCGACTTTTTTGCCCATGCCTTCAAGCTTGTCGGCTAACTGTTTTACAAGCGACTGGGCTTGCGCGACTGCCATGCCGTAGCCAGGAGTAATTATAACACTTTTAGCATCTTTCAGCCACTTGGCCGGATCTTTCGTTGAAGAAGCGGCTTTCTTGTCAGTTGTGGCAGGTTTTGCAGTAGAGCTTAAACCTTCCAAGAGAGATTTGAGTGAGTCTTTTGCGTCTCCCAGCATCAAAGCGACATTTTTTTTGCCTTCTTCATAAAGCGGGTTATCAACTCCTGCGTAACCTGGCTTTTTATCGAAGTTGCAGATAATGACCTTTTTGGCTTCCGATACGTTAAGTATGGGAACTCCTGAGAGCGGGGTGTCTTCTACTGTATTGGCAGCCGGGTTCACAACATCGTTTGCGCCGATTACTATTGCGACATCTGTTTCTTTGAATTTCGGGTTTATATCATCCATTTCGTGAAGTTTTTCGTAAGGAACGTCAACTTCCGCGAGAAGTATGTTCATGTGGCCAGGCATTCTTCCCGCGACCGAGTGGATCGCGAATTCGACCTTTTTGCCCATGCCTTCAAGCTTATCTGAAAGCTGTTTTACAAGTGACTGGGCTTGAGCTACCGCCATGCCGTAACCTGGGGTGATAATAACAGTTTTCGCGTCTTTAAGCCATTCGGCAGGATTGTTGTCATCGGCTTCTGCTTTTTTGCTTTCAGCGGCGGGTTTGGGAGTTGAGCTTAGGCCTTCAAGCAAGGTTTTGAGTGAGTCTTTCGCGTCTCCCAGCATCAAAGCGACATTCTTTTTGCCTTCTTCATAAAGCGGATTATCCACTCCTGCGTAACCAGGCTTTTTATCAAAGTTGCAGATAATGACCTTTTTGGCTTCGGAGACGTTAAGTATTGGCACTCCAGAGAGCGGAGTATCCGCTACTGTATTAGCAGCCGGGTTCACAACATCGTTTGCGCCGATTACTATTGCTACATCTGTTTCTTTAAATTTCGGATTTATATCGTCCATCTCGTGGAGCTTTTCGTAAGGCACGTCAACTTCAGCGAGCAGTATGTTCATGTGGCCAGGCATTCTGCCTGCAACCGAGTGAATCGCAAATTCGACTTTTTTGCCCATGCTTTCAAGCTTATCTGAAAGCTGTTTTACAAGGGATTGGGCTTGTGCAACTGCCATGCCGTAGCCTGGGGTGATAATGACGGTTTTGGCTTCTTTGAGCCATTCGGCAGGATTATCTTTATTCGCTGCCTTTTGGCTTTCAGCAGCAGGTTTTGAAGCTGAGCTTAGGCCTTCGAGCAAAGTTTTGAGTGAGTCTTTTGCGTCTCCCAGCATCAAAGCGACATTCTTTTTGCCTTCTTCATAAAGCGGGTTATCGACTCCTGCGTAGCCAGGTTTTTTATCAAAGTTGCAGATAATCACCTTTTTGGCTTCGGATACGTTGAGTATAGGAACTCCCGAGAGAGGTGTGTTTTCAACGGTATTTGCAGCCGGATTTACAACGTCGTTTGCGCCGATCACTATTGCGACATCTGTTTCTTTGAATTTCGGGTTGATGTCATCCATTTCGTGAAGCTTTTCATAAGGCACGTCAACTTCCGCGAGAAGTATGTTCATGTGGCCAGGCATTCTTCCCGCAACCGAGTGGATCGCGAATTCGACTTTTTTGCCCATGCCTTCAAGCTTGTCTGAAAGCTGTTTTACAAGGGATTGGGCTTGAGCTACCGCCATGCCGTAACCAGGAGTGATAATAACGGTTTTCGCGTCTTTAAGCCATTGAGCCGGATCTTTGGAATCGGCGGTTTTTTCAGTTTCTTTGGTTTTCGGAGGTTCTGATTTTTGAGCAGGAGCGGATTTTTTCTCTTCTTTATCGGTTTTCTTTTTAGAACCTCTAGGGAAGAGGATAGATTTAAGAGGCCTGTTCATTGCCTTGCTCATAATTTGCGTCAAGAAGAGACCAGAAGCTCCGACTATTCCGCCGACTGCTACGAGCAGGAAGTCATCAATAGCCATACCTGCTATAGAGCCTGCAACCCCTGACATCGAGTTAAGCAGTGAGATAGTTATGGGCATATCGGCACCGCCTACGGGTGTTGCAAACAATACGCCAAATACAAGACTTACAATAGTGCAGACAGTGATCAATGCGATCATTCCGCCTGTTTGCGTGAAAGCTATCATAACAACGCTTACCAAGGCGATGATAAGGGTTATGGTGAATAACAGGGCATGACGATCAGGGTTGTCTTGGAAAAACTTAGGTTTTTGCGAGATTTTTCCATGGAGCTTGCCTGCTGCCACTATACTGCCCGAAAGAGTAAAAGCTCCTGTAAAGACAGCTAAAGCAGCTGTTAAAAGACCGAAACTGTTTAGAGTGGCTCCTTTGACAGCTTCTGTTGCAAGAGAATGGTAATGGTTTGAAAGGCTTAAGATGCCAGCTATCATGGAAGCTCCGCCGCCAAATCCGTTTAAAAGCCCAACCATTTGAGGCATTTGGATCATTTTTACTTTGTTGGCCATCCAGAGTCCCAGAGCTGTGCCTATTAGCATAGCTATCCATAAATCTGCTACTGAGAAAATATTGAAATTCCAGAGAGTTAGGCCAATAGCGAGAACCATGATGGCCGAGCCTATGAGGTTGCCTTTTACGGCAGTTTTGACCTTGCTCATCATGCTTATGCCCCAAAGGACTATGACAGAGAAAATTATTGAGACTAAATAATAATATATATGTTCAGGCTGCATGATTAATTGTCTCCTTCTTTTTTATGGTCATCTTTTGACCTGAACATTTTAAGCATTCTGTGAGTCACGGCAAAGCCGCCTACAAGATTTATCATTGCAAGTATAATTGCTATAGCGCCAAGCAGACGACCTAGCCATCCGCCGACCGCAACAGCTGTGGCGGTTGCGGTGAGACAACCTAGCAGTGTTACGCCTGAAAAGGCGTTCATGCCGGACATTAAGGGGGTGTGTAAAAGGCTTGGTACAGTGTTTATTACCTTGTAGCCTAAAAATGTGGCAACTGCGAAGACTACCAGCGCAGCCCAGTTGTAAACAGTCATTGATATTCTCCTAAGATTAAGGCCGCATGCGGCAAAAAGTCACATGCGGCCTCCGTTGTTTTTAGACGTTAATGGACTCGAATCTGGCTTTTAAGCAAGACCCATGGCTTTTTTCGCGCCCTTGTGAACAATCTTGCCGTCCTTGGTGGTAAGCGACTTTTTGATTATTTCGTCTTCCATGTCGAGGACGATTTTACCGTCTTTTACCAAGTATTCAAGCAGGGCGAGAATGTTTCTGGAAAACATCCAGGTGGAGCTTGTGGGCAGAAGACCGGGTATGTTTTTTATGCCGAAGATTGTGACGTGGTGTTTTTCTTCGGTTTTTCCAGGCGTGGTAATTTCACAGTTTCCGCCTTGGTCAATGGAAATGTCGACTATTACTGAGCCAGGTTTCATGCTCTTAACCATTTCTTCGGTAATCAGAACGGGAGCCAGTTCACCGGGAACCAATGCAGAAAGGAATATAATATCCATGTCTTTGACATGTTCTTTAAGTATTGCTCTTTCCTTTTTGAGCAGGTCTTCAGAGAGAGCCTGAGCATATCCGCCTTCGCCTATTGCAGCTTCTTTGGGAACACCGAGGTCTATGACTTTGGCCCCGAGAGAAGCAGCTTGTTCAGCAGCATCAGGTCTGATGTCGGCAGCATAAGTTACCGCGCCCAGCCTTTTAGCTGTCGCTATAGCTTGCAGACCGCCAACGCCAGTGCCTACTACAAGCACGTTTATAGGTTTTATTTGCCCTACAGCGGTGAAAATTTGAGGCGCAAATTTCGGCAGAGTATCCGTCGCCATTATTATGCCTTTGTATCCTGCACAGGTACTCATAGACGTGAGAGCGTCCATTTTCTGGGCTCTTGTGATTCTGGGAATACCATCGAGCGTAATGCTGATGATTCCTCTTTCGGCCATCTTTTTGACCATCTCGTGGTTTACTGGAGCTGCAGGATGTATGAAGGTGATTAGATATTCGCCTTCATGCATTAAATCTATTTCATGTTTTTGCAGCTTTTCGTTGAAAAGCGGTTCTTTGACTTTGAGTATGACATTGGCCTTTTCAAAGACCTTTGAGGCGCAATCGACTATTTCAGCGCCTGCCGCTTTGTACTCAGGGTCATGGTAATAGGAACCTTCGCCTGCGCCTGCTTCAAATACTACTTTGAAGCCTAAGTCAACCATTTTTTTGACAGTTTCGGGAGTGGCCGATACGCGGTCTTCTCCAGGCATAATTTCTTTTGGTATGCCAACAACAATCATGTTTTCCCCTCCGGAACACTATAAAATTTATATAAACTACAGGAATATGCTAACAGGTTTGATTATAATCTACAACTTTTATATAATCTTACGGACAACAGTATTTTACAGCTATAGGAAATTTAAATGAAAGAAAAATTATTGAATCGCTTTCTCTCGTATGTAACAGTTGACACTATGTCTGATGAAACAAATGAAGCATGTCCCTCAACGCAGGGGCAGTTTGAACTGGCTAAGCTTGTTGAAGCTGAACTGAAAAAGATTGGCCTGGAAGAAGTTGTCTTGGATGACAATTGCTATCTCACTGCCAAATTGCCTGCCAACGAAGAAGGAAGGATTCCTGTCGGTTTTATAGCCCACTTTGATACGGCTCCTGATTGTTCAGGTAAAGATGTTAAACCTCAAGTTATAAGAGGATACAAGGGAGGCGATATTCCTCTTGGAACAAGCGGAATATCTTTGAACTTTGCTAAAGAACCTTATCTGGAAAAATATATAGGCCATGATCTTATAACCACGGACGGCACGACTCTGCTAGGAGCTGATGACAAAGCTGGCGTAGCTGAGATAGTAACAGCTGTTGAGATGCTGAAGGCTGATCCTTCTATAAAGCATGGCGATATTTACATAGGCTTCACGCCTGATGAAGAAATAGGCCGAGGGGCCGACAAGTTTCCGTTGGATCGCTTCAAAGCTGAAATTGCTTATACGATTGACGGCGGAGCGCCTGGCGAGCTTCAATTTGAAAATTTCAATGCTGCTTCAGCCAAAGTTATTTTCAAAGGCGTAAGTGTTCACCCGGGAAGCGCCAAAGATATTATGATCAACAGCCAAGGAATGGCTGCGGCTTTCCATTGCTCTATGCCCAAGTATGAAGTGCCTGAAAATACCGAAGAATATGAAGGTTTTTATCATCTGACTTCTATGAGCGGAAATGTTGAGAGAAGCGAGTTACATTATATTATCAGAGATTTCAGCGAGTCAGGTTTTGAAGAGCGCAAAAACTATATGCGGGAAAAGGTTCAGGGACTTAAGGCTTGCATGCCTCTGGGAGCTTCTGTCAGCTTGGAAATAAAAGACAGCTACAGAAATATGAAGGAAATCATAGATAAGCACAAAGATATGATTGACAAGGCCAAAATTGCCATAACCAATGCGGGGGTTACGCCTATGATAGTGCCCATCAGAGGCGGTACTGACGGAGCAAGGCTTTCTTTTATGGGTTTGCCTTGTCCGAATATTTTTACTGGCGGTCATAATTTTCACGGCAAACTTGAATATATTTCGCTGGACATTATGACAAAAGCTGTTAAAACTATATTGAATATAGCAAAAATTATTTGAAGGACAATATGAGCAGACCAGTAGAAATAGCTTGGAGCGCCCATCTGCATCCATTCGAGACAGTAGCCTTTCTTCCAGGCGGAGGAGGCATCTTTGCTTACTCAAAAAACGGCGATGCGGCTATATATGCTTCTAGCGGCAAGCCTGTATGGCGGAAAAATCTTAATCTGGCTTTGACATCGGCCGATGTGCTTGCCAGCGGTGAAGTCTATGCCACAGACAAAGACAAGTTTACTCTCTTGCTTTCGGCTGAAGGCGTTCTTATGTGGAGAAAAAGGCCTTTTCCTGTTTTGCGAGTAAAGGCTCTCGCAGACGGCAGCATGCTCTTTTTCCTTACGCCCGATCCTTCTGTGGTTTGTACCGCTCCTTCTTTTCTTGTTAACTGGTCGTACAGAAACCTTCTGAAGTTTCCTTCTGATTTTGCAGTGGCTCATAACGCATCTGCTACTGTAATTCCTTATTCCAGAGACTATAAAGACGGAATAGTTGTTGTGGATTTGCTTGGACATCAACAACGTCCTATTTTTCTTGACGCAAGAGTCAAAAGCATAGAACTTGATTTGTCAGCTTCTAATGCGGTTGCTGTTTTGCATTCAGGATATCCTGTTGTGATAAACTTGAAAGATGGGAATATCGTTTGGCAAAGGGAAGCGGGCGAAAAATTTGACGCTGTTTCTTATGCTGCAGGTTCTGATGAGATTTTGTTCTATTCAGAGCAGGGCTATATGGAGAAAACTGATGTAAACGGCGAAGTCATATGGTTTTATATATTCCCTGAACGATTGGTTAAGGCAGCTATAGACCCTACAGGAACCAGTATTCTCTATGCAACCGAACGCGGCGAAATTGGTATGCTGAAACAATCAGGCAATATTTTAAGCAGGAAGAAAGTTTTTTCTCTTTATGATCCGCAACCGCCAAAAGAGACTGAGAGATCTGTTTTGCAACGAATTTGGAATAAACCTATTCCATGCGCTGGAATTAAGCATGCGGAGCTTTTGCCTTGGCTAGGCGAGGACGGGGTGGAATATACCTTGATTTGGGATAATGAACGCAACCTCTACTGCTTGAATGATCTTGGCGAGGAAGTCTGGATGAGGCGCATGCCTGTCAGCGGCACGCCGATAACGGCAGGCGTTTCTGTTCCTGCGGATCTTATATTTGTGATAACAGACAGCGAAATAGTTACTCTGGATCTTTCTGGGAACCGTCAGGAGATCTTATTCGGTTCTTTCCGTGAGGCCGCTCTTTTCGATACGGGTGAGCTTTTGATTGTTGACGAGCAGGGCGGATGCAAGTTTTATTATAATCTATCTAATTTTTCTCATAAACTGACCTTAGATTCTGCAGTTGTTTCTATGGTTTCTTTGGGAGAAAATGTTGCTGTGGCAACAACTGACTTTCTTTATTTAGTGAACAACAACGGCGAAATTTTGACTCGTGAATCGTTGGGTTCAGGCGTAGTTTTCATGAGCCTGGAAGAATCATCTGGCGGTCTTCTTGCTTCAGCTGAATCGGGCAAAGTCTTTTTGTTGGACAAGCATCTCAAAGTTCTGTTTGAACATGATACAGGTGTTTATGCAACATCTCTGGCTTATTGCCGTGAATCTGAAACCCTTTTCGCTCTTTCCAGAGAAGGCGGAGCTGTGCTTCTAAACAGACGAACTGGCACTATGACTAGGGTTCGTGTGGGAGCCCCGCCGGTCAAGCTGATTTCCCATGAAAAGGGAGCTCTTTTTTCGGATGCCCTGGATAACCTGCGGCTTCTCGGCGAAAAAGGAGGCATTCTGGCCGATTATTTATCGCCTGCAAAAATTCATAAAATAGTTAAATGCAGACGACAATTGTGCTTCTTGGCTTTGACAGACGATGATTTAATCTGTTACGCGGCACTGGACAGGCAGAATTGACATGAGCGAAATGCGTCTGATAATGCCTGCTCCTCAGGATTGGGCAAAGCTTGAGCAGGTTGAAGAGATTGAGCAGGCGGCTTTTGGTGTCGATGGTCTGTCAGTTTTCAATATTTCGCTTTTCGCCCGTGGCGATTCGCTTTATTGTGTTTCCATTGATGGCCGCATTGTGGCTGAGGCTATTGTGCTTTACGCGTTGCCTTCGGAAAAGCTGGATGCGGTTCTTTTCAGTTTGGCAGTACATCCTGATTTTTCCAGACGTGGCTGTGCCACTTTTCTCTTGAACAAGGTTGTGGAGATTTTGAAAGATAAGGGTTTTGCGTCGCTTTCCTTGACTATGAATCCTGAGAATGTTGCTCTCAAGGAATTGTATATCCGTAAATTCGGCTTTGAAAAAAAAGCTGATTTGGGCAGCCATCCGGTTAAGAAAGAAACCCGGCACTTGGTGGTCAAACAACTCTGAAGGCCTTTTTTTCAACCACGAAACACACGAAACACACGAAAAATACGAAAAACCTCAGAAACCTTTATTGAACCACAGAACACACGGAATACACGGAAAAACTCCAAAGACATATTATCCACAGATTACACAGATAGTCTTTTTAAGCTAGCTTAAAAAGCAGTGCCGCGTGGCGAGTGGCGGGTTAGAAGCAATATCCGGGAGTCAGCATTGACAATGCTAAAAAATAAGCCAAAACTTCGTTTTCGATTTTGCCATTAAAAACTAGAAAAGTAATTGCAAAGCATTTATTAGTCTAGCAATTGAGTTTTAAACATTCATTTCTAATTTCTAATTTCTAATTCATTGAAGCCCTACGTCTTGATGTTTTTTGCTCGCCACTCACCACTGCTTGTTCGTTGCCCTTTCTATCTACAATCGCTGTTTTTAAGGTGTGTTCTGTGGTTTATAAAAGGGTTTTGAAAATTTTTTCGTTCTTTTTGTTACGTGGTTTTTAGAAGTTTTTGGTCTTTCATCTGTGTAATCTGTGGATAGTTGTCGTATTTTCTACTCTCTACTCCCTAGCCACTACGCCCTTTCTTTTATGTACATATTGATTTTGCCGAAAATTCATGATAGAATATTCGCTACCCTGCTTTCGGCTTATTGCCGAAGGCTGAAATTATCCGAAGGGAGGTTTTCAAACAAGTGAAACCTTATGAAACTTTATTTTTCACAGATCCGGAAATGAGCGAAGAAAATCTGGAACAATTGATTTCCAAAGTGGAAACCGCCATAACTAAAAACGGCGGTCAGATCGAGAAGGTTGACAAGTGGGGCAAAAGACCTTTGGCTTATCCTGTTAACAAATTCAACGAAGGCAATTACGTTCTCGTCAACTTCAAAGGCAATCCTGATTCTCTCAAAGAACTGGAGCGCACCTACCTTATCAACCAGACGATTCTTAGATTCATGACCACTGTCAGAGGCGAATGACATGGCCGCAAATTTGAACAAGGTTTTTCTTATTGGCAATCTAACCAGAGATCCTGAATTGAGACATACAGCTCAGGGCACTTCTGTCGCCCACTTTTCTTTGGCTGTTAATCGCAGCTATAAAGGAGCTGACGGTGAGTTCAAGCGCGACACCAACTTCTTCAACATAGTAGTATGGGGCAGAGCGGGCGAGAACTGCGCGAAATATCTCTCCAAGGGTCGTTCCGCTCTCGTGGAAGGAAGATTGCAAAACAGAAGTTACGAAACTCAGGACGGGCAGAAGCGCACCTTCACTGAAATTGTCGCAGACAATGTTCAGTTCCTGTCTTCAGCTTCGGACAGAGGCGATTATCGCGATGACGATTCGGCCGGATTTGCCGCCGATTTTGTTGCTGCTGAAGAAGACGACGATACAGTCCCCTTCTGATTAAGCAGCTTATTTATGGAGGAAAAATAAAAAATGGCAGAATTTAGAAGAAGAAGACATAGAAAAATATGTCACTTTTGCAAAGATAAAGTAGAATTCATTGATTACAAAGACACAAACCGCCTTAAAAGGTATATTAACGACAGAGGCAAAATCTCCGGGAGACGCTCCACGGGAACTTGCTCAGCTCATCAGAAACATCTGACAACCGCAATCAAGCGTGCTAGAAATATGGCTCTGTTGCCCTTTACAGGCAATATCTAACTGGTTGATTTAAAGAACAAGAATTAGAATTTGAAGTTTCTTTGAGTTTTGATTCTTGCTGAAGGCTATAAAAATGCAGAACGACAAAGTCCAAATTTTTCTGACAATATTGCTCAAAGCATTGCTTTTCGCATTAGGATACAAAGTCTGTTTTAGCGATGCGATGCTGGCAGGAATTTTGGGTGTAGGAGTTATGCTGGTGGTGATCACCACTGTTCTTGTTAATGCTGTTACCGAAAAAAACGGAATTTACTATTACGGCTTTTTCGCCATAGTGGCTTTTTTTGCTTCGCTTAAAGCGACAGAAGGTTTTGGCGGACTGGGCTTTCTTTTAAATTTTGTTTTTGTTCCTGCAACTTCTCTTTTGTTCTTTTTACGGGTCAAACTTGAACCATTGGATGCTATTGCGGGGGCTGCTATTGTTTCCGCGGTTGCAGTTTCCCTTTTGCTCTTTTTGTCGGAAGGCGAGCAGGGCATGAAGAAACAGAGAGAATCCATGGGGCTCAGTGTTTTGGCCAGTATGGAAAAGACCAGGGATCAGGCTTTGAAGCTTTATCCTGAACGCTCTTCCGAAATAGAAAAAGAACATGCTGAGATGGTTGCTAAGACTGATAACGTATTGACTATGGCTTTGAAAATGTTGCCTTCGGCTTTCTTTATATTTTATGCCTTGGGAATATATCTGCTTTATAATCTCATGGTTTTGGCAGCGGCCAAATCGCAGCTTGCTGGTATCAAGCCTTTGAGTATGTTTCAAAATTGGGAATTCAATTGGAATTTCGTATGGTTTGTTATTGTAGGCATGGCTGTTTATTTATACGCTTCCAAAACTTCTCCTGAAAGAGATACTCATACAGGAATCGCTGCTATGAACATGATTGCTATGGGCATGATTGTTTTCGAGGTTGCCGGTTTTTCTATTGTGCTTTACGGTTTGAGCAAAATTATCAGACACTTTTTCCTCAGGGTCGCTATAGTTGTGGCTATATTACCTTTTGCTGCTTCCATTTTTCCTATGGTTGGAATAATGGATATTTGGTTGAATTTCAGGAAGCCCGCTTTGCCGGAGCCTCCTCTGGAAGACAACAGCGGCAATTACCCTGATAACTTTTATTATTAACACGACTTAGGAGAATAAAAATGGAAGTCCTGTTTGTAAATACAGTTCCCCGGGTTGCAGAAAAAGGCGAAATTAAGAGAGTCGCCCCCGGTTACGCAAGAAATTTTCTTTTCCCCAGAAATTATGCTGTTCCCGCTACTGAAGGCGCCAAACGCAATTTGGAGCTGGTCAGAAAATCATGGGAAAAACAAGCTGAAGCAGTTCATAAACAGTATGAAACATTGGCTGAAAAGCTTAATGGCTTAAACATTACAATAGCCAAAAAAGCCGGCGAAAAAGGCAAACTTTTCGGTTCTGTCACCAACGCTGAACTGGCTGAAGCTATCAACAAAGCTACCGGAGCAATCTTAGATAAGAAGCTCATAGCTGCTGACCACATTAAAGAAGTCGGCATACATGAGATTTCACTCAGATTGCCTGGCGATGTTAAGGCTGATTTCAACTTAGTAGTAGTTGCGGAAGAAGATTAACATCATTCTTTTCTGACAGTACTAATCAAGCCCTCTTAAGTCTTTTTTAGGCAATAGAGGGCTTTTCCTTGAAATGCAGGTCTTCAGCAAATTTATTTAATAAAGACCTCGCTTTAATCGGAGACTGGCAAAAAACGAAGTTTTGGCGTAATTTTTAGCCTGTTGGAGTCTGTCCGTGTGTTCTGTGTGTGTAAAGGTTGTTGCTTTTTTATCTGTGTCATCTGTGTAATCTGTGGATAGAACGGGCTGTTATAGCTGTTGGTTGGTTCTCACGCACCACTCGCCACTCATCACTGGTTCATTCAGTCCACTGTTCACTGTTCAATGTATTTAGCGGGAGTTTAAATTTTGGCTGATTTTTTTCAAAAGGTTCCGCCTCAAAATCTGGATGCAGAGCAATCCCTCTTGGGCTCCATGATGCTGAGTGAAGAGGCTTTTATAACTGCTTTTGATGTAATTTCTGAAGATGATTTTTATCAAGTCTCTCATAGAGAAATTTTTAAGGCTCTTGCAGCTCTTTATGCTGCCCAAAAGCCTTGTGATATAGTTACTCTGCAAGAGCAGCTCAAAGCCAATGGAAAACTGGCCGAGGTTGGCGGACTGAGCTATCTTTCACAGCTTTTGAATGCTGTACCCACCTCAAAGAATGCGGAGTTCTATGCTAAGATTGTAAAAGAAAAAGCAATGCTTCGCAGGCTGATAACAGTCTCTTCGGAAATAGTAGATTCCGCTTATGACCCTCAAGCTGAAGCCGAGCCTTTGATAGATACGGCTGAACAACGAATATTGCAGCTGAGCAGATTCAAGGTAACTAAGCCTTATCAAAAACTGAAGGATTTGCTCATTCCGACTTTTAACCACTTGGAGCAGCTGCATGACAATAAAACCAGCGTTACAGGTGTTACTAGCGGTTTTCCTCGTTTAGATGAATATACGGCAGGGTTTCAGCCCTCTGATTTAGTAATACTTGCGGCAAGACCTTCAATGGGAAAAACCGCTATGGCTATGAATATAGCTGCCAACGCCGCTTATAAAGATGTTCCCGTAATGATTTTTTCTCTGGAAATGTCGCATTCTCAACTGGTAACAAGGCTTTTATCTTCCGAGGCCAGAGTAGACGGTTCCAAGCTGCGCAGAGGCTATATCAGCGATGAAGAGTGGAGAAAACTTTCTATGGCTTCGGGCGTGCTTTCGGAAGCGCCAATTATTTTGGATGATACGCCAAACGCAAGCATGATGGAAATACGAAGCAAGGCTAGAAGAGCTTTCGCTCAAGAGAAAATCGGTCTTATAATAATAGACTATTTGCAGCTCATTACCTGGTCTGGACAAGACAGGCCTGAGAGCCGTCAGCAAGAGGTATCAGCAATTTCCAGAAGCCTCAAAGGTTTGGCGAGAGAGCTTAATGTTCCTGTTATTTGTCTTTCGCAGCTTTCCAGAGCTGTGGAGTCGCGCCCTGATAAAAGACCGATGCTTTCAGACTTGCGCGAATCAGGAGCTATAGAACAGGACGCCGACGTAGTCATGTTCTTGTATAGAGAAGAATATTACAATCCAAAAAAAGAAGACATAAAAGGCCAAGCAGAAGCTATTATAGCTAAACAGAGAAACGGCCCTGTGGGAACGGTAAGATTGGCTTTTAACTCTTCCTGCGCAAGGTTCGACACTCTGGAAACCTTCTACACGGAACCATGATGCAATGGCGGTAGCCATTGCATCAGTGGCGAGTGATGAGTGGCGAGTGGCGAGTTGGAATGTTTTAACTTGTATTAATCAAAGACTTGACGGAAAAATCAAATCAATATTAAATCCCTTGTTGAGAGGAGCCAAATAGTGGCAATTAAGAGTTATCAAGATTTGATCGTTTGGCAAAAGGCAATGGATTTAGTGCAACTAGTATATAAGGCAAGTAAAAAAATCCAGATGAAGAACGTTATGTGTTGACCAGTCAACTCAGGCGTTCAGCAATTTCTATTCCATCCAATATAGCAGAAGGTCAGGCAAGACAATCAACAGCAGAATTTCTTAATTTTTTGTCAATTGCTAGAGGCCCAAAGCAGAGCTAGAGACCCAAATTTTTATAGCCAAGCGTTTGGGGTATCTTAATCCCGCTACAGTTCAGGAGCTATTGGGGCTTTCAGAGGAAGTGAGTCGATTATTGAACAGGCTAATCGCAAGTTTGAAAAACATAAATAAGTTTGTCTAAACAATTTCACTCGCCACTCGTCACCCGCCACTCATCACTTCTTTCAAAAGTTCGCGTAATCTTAGAATAAAAAAAATGAATGCAGTATTTAGTAACCACAGAATGATAGTAATATGCGTATTGTTGTTGTAATTAACGCCCTGACAACAGGCGGAGCTCAGGATTTTGCTCTCTCCGCGGTTAAAGCCTTTCATGACAGAGGCGATAAGCTTCTGGTAATAGCTTTCAGAGGAGGAGCTTATGAGCCTTTTCTTCTTGAAAATGGAATTTCCTTTGAACTCTTGGGCGAGAAATATCTCGATATTCCAAGTTTTTTCAAGCTTTTACGCCTTTTAACAGAATTTAAGCCAGATATAATTCATTCGCATCTTTACAGAGCCACATTGTTGAGCCGTTTTGCCGCTAAGATTCTTGATATTCCACATATCGTTTCTATTCACGGCAAAGAAAGCAAACTTTATGAAACTGTGGAGAGCTTAACCAGAAAAGATTCTGACTACTTTTTCTTTTCAAGCGACTATTTGCGGCAAGCCTATTTTACAACTTCCAGCTTTTTGCCTGACAATAAGTATGAGGTAACTTATCCGGGAGTTTTTATAGAAAATATTTCCGCTGTATCACCTGAGATGGCAGGGGAGCCTTTTACTTTTGGAACTCTCTCAAGGCTTCACAAAGTCAAAGGCTTGGACATTTTGATAAAAGCTTGTTCTATTCTCAAAGAGCGAGGCTATGTATTTCGCTGTGTCATTGCAGGTGAAGGCAAGGAGCTTGCTTCCTTGAAAGACCTTGTTGCCGATCTGAAATTACAAGAAAACTGTTTTTTTGCGGGACATGTTTCTGAAAAAACAGCATTTTTGAAAAGTCTGGATTTATTGGTCTCGCCTTCTCGCGACGAAGGTTTTGGCATAAATATTTGCGAGGCGATTTTGTCTGGAGTTCCTGTTGCGGCATCAGATCTGGGCGGGATAAAAGAGATAATATCGGACAGAAAAACAGGTCTCTTGTTTGAGCCTCTGCCTCTTCCAATGGCAGAAACTTTGATTTTTGCGCTTGAAAACAAAAGCTTTTTGCCTCACATTGTTGATGAAGCTTTTAGAGTTCTCGTTGAAAAATTTGACAGGGAAAAATCCATAAAACGAATCAGGGAAGTTTACGTTGCAATGACGGACAAAAAATATAATGTGCATTTTGCTATTTCTTCAAAAGAGCTGGGCGGAGGCGAAAGACTTGCCCTTGGTCTTATAAAAGCTCTTGTAAATGATGGTCGCTTTAATGTTTCTGCAACTTGCCAAGGAGAACCTCTGAAGTCAGCTTTGGAAGCTGTTGGAGCAGAGGTGTCAGCCGTTTCTGGCAAAGCAGGCGGTATTTTCTTTTTATTGAGGCTTTTGACTGATATTTTGCGTTTCAGTCCCGATATAATAAGCGCGCATCTCAACAGGGCGGCTCTTTTCTCTTCTTTATCCGGTAAAATGACCGCAACTCCTGTTTTGGCTCATATACATGGTCTTAATAAAAAAAGCTATTACGAGAACTGCGACCATTTGATAGCCGTTTCAGATGCTATTAAAAAGCATATGGAGCAGCAAGGTGGGGCTGCTGCAAAAATTACTGTCATCAAAAATTGCATAGATAAACTGCCCGTAGGTTTCAAAAATCTCAAAAAAGACAAGCTGGATATTTCAATAACGGCTAAGCTTCATAAAAACAAGGGGCATGAATGGGCTCTTAAGGCTATTGAATCGGATGATGTTTTATTGGATAAAATTAATAAAATCCATATTCTAGGCTCTGGTCCCGAAGAAAAATATCTAAAAGAGCTTTTTTCTTCAGGTCCATTGGCAGATAAATTGATATTTCACGGGTTTGTAACAGATCCGGATACCATTTTAAAAGATATGGATGTGGCGCTTTTGCCGTCACTGGGGGAGGGAATTCCTCTGAGTTTGTTGGAGGCGATGCGTTTTGGTATTCCATGCGTGGCCACGGATGTCGGCGGGGTGAAAGAGATCGTAGAAGACAGCATTTCCGGCTTTTTGGTTCCTTCTGAAAATGCAGAAGCTCTTCGTAAAAGCCTATTAGAGATATCCAAGCCCGAAGTTTACAATGAATTGAGCAAAGGTGCCTTTGAAAGCTTCAAAAAGCTCAACGATTACTCAGCCATGCTGGAGAGCTTTAAAAGCTTGCTTTTTCAAGCCATGAAACAAGGCAAGAAAAAATAACCCCAAAACCTTTTTAAACCACGGAACACACAGAATACACGGAAAAGGACAAAAGATTTTTCATCCGCTTTCCTTTTACTTCGTTTTTATAGAGATAAAGGTTGCGTTAAAATTGTTTTATTAGCGGAGAACCGTTTTGAAAGGCCTGTTTGTTCGGGAGATTCAAGATAGGAACCTCCATGAACTCTTACTGAAGCTCTGAAAAGCGGCAGAGTACTGTCTTCAAGTATATAAAGGCGTAAGCCGTTAGGAAGTATAATCTTTTCAACTTCAGGAATATGCCATCCAACAAGGCAGAAAGGCTGAGTTTTGTCATATAGATTTACCGTGCGTTCAGCCTTTTGAGGAGGCTCTACAGTTGTAATTCTGCGTGCTGCCTTCCCAGCCGGTATGCGAATCCAATATTTTTTCACAAGCTCAATCGTTTTTTCAGGCTCTGCATCTCCGACTATAGCTATAGTCATATTGGCAGGCGTATAATATTTACGGTAAAAGGCTTCGGCATCTTGTCTGTTATAGTTTTCTATGTCAGACATATGCCCAAGAGTTGGCTGACCATATGGATGTGCTTTGTAAGCTGTGCTGAAAAACTCCTCCAAAAGGCGTCCTGTGGGGTAGTTGTCAACTCTTATACGCCTTTCTTCCGAAACAACTTTTTATATGACTTTCTTAATTATTTTTTGACAACAACAAACCTGTCTTCATCTGTTTATAAATAATTTCTTGATTTTTCTTCATATTTTTTTAGTTTCAAAACAGGAGCTATAAAAGATATGGAAAAAAATAAGAAAAACTTGCCGCTTCTATTTTTAGTAACGCTTTTTTTTGCAATTTCCTTTGATTGCTCTGCATCTTTTTACGTAGATAGCTCTTATCAAGGACGCTACTTGGGTACAGCAAAATTCGAAAAGATTATGGCTGATTTGCCCTATGTCTATGAAGAAGCCTTAGCCAAAATTCAACAAACTCTGGGAATTCCCCCGAGAAGAGGCATGAATCTTGTGGTTATCTTTGATGACAAACTAATGCACGGCGGTGTCAGATTACGCGGCAAGAGGCAATCTATAAAAACTCAAGAAGGCGTCTTGGTTCACTATGTCTTTTTGGACTTGGAATTTCTCATGAAGGGTGAGGCTACACTTCTTGAAGAAATGACTCACGAAATGACCCATGCTGTCATGGCTGACATAATGGGCTTAAGAGAATATGAGGCTCTCCCCATGTGGATCAAAGAGGGTACGGCGGTTCATGCGGCTGATCAGGGCTTGGCCAGAATAAAGGCTTTGAATCAAAAGGGATTCAGTTTGGAACGTTTCGGTTCTGAAGACGAAAATCCCAAAGGCAATCCTATTTCTTTGGAAAAATACGTGGAAAATTATCTTAAGATCAAATATTTGGTAGAAACTTATGGCGATAAGCTCTTGCATCGTTTTATCAAACGGATTATGGCAAGCGGTAACGTCCAAAGAGAACTTTCAATCTGTTATAGCGGTCTTGTGGAAGATACCCTGAATAAATATTCCAGTTCTTTTATCAGAAAGACTTTGCAGGATAATTCCCGAGTTATTTCAGCGACTGAAAATGTTCACCGCGGAGCAAAATACTTTGGCGACGGAGAATATATCTCTGCCAGGATAGCTTTTACGGAAGCATTGAATTCGCCGAATTTGCCTGTAAGAGAACGCCAGAAAGCTGCTTACCTGCTTGCTGAATGTTATATTCAGGAGAGAAATCCGCATATAGCTTTGGATCTTTTGGCAAATCTTACTCCTGATCCTTCTATTGTTCCTTATGATAGATACGTCTTTTTAAACGCTTATTCACAATATGCGGTAGGGATGACGATAGAAGCTTATCACGGCTTTAAGGCAGCCTTTGAGAATTCGAATGACAAGGCGGTAAAAGAAGGCTCTCTTTACTACGCTGTAAGAATATTGCGTGAGCTTGGAAATATCAACGAGGCTTATAGAGTTTTAGGAGCCTTAGAACGCTATTTTCCTGGCAGTTCCTACATAATCTTGGCTCAAAGCGCACTACGCTAGTGCGGCATTTTCATTAAAAGTTACCTATAAAATCTTATGCTGCTTTTCAATAATTAGTTTGTTCAAATGCTAGAGCCGCACTAGAGAGGGTAGTGGTTGGTGGGTGGCGGGTAGTGAAATTGTTTGTTTTTTCGAGCTTAACTCCTGTGCTTGTCATGAAGTGAAAAATCGTGCATAATGTAGCGAAATCAGTTAGAACGGACGGAAACAGATCTTGCTATCTATCACATTCATAGGTTCGGGCAGTGATGGCAATTCTGCCTTGCTCCGAGTTAATCAAAGCAGCTTTTTACTGGATGCGGGACTTTCATGCAAAAAAATAACGGATTTTTTGAAGTCTGAAGGTTTGAATCTGGAAGATTTAGAAGGCATATTGCTAACTCACGAGCATTCGGATCATATAAAAGGTCTGAAAACTTTGCTCAAGAAGGCACCTGAATTGCCTGTATATGCTTCGCTGGGCACTTATGACAGTCTTGCTGACAAAGGCATTGAAATAGAAAGCTTCTGCTGTGTCAGTGATGAACATTCATACCGAATAGCGGATTTTTGGGTTTACCCGTTTGAGACACCTCATGATGCTGCCGAACCGCTTGGATTCAGAGTCGAAGGTCGCTCTGGAACCATAGCTGTTGCTACTGACTTGGGCAAGCTTACTGACAAAGTCTTCAGATATGTTGAAGATTCAGACATGCTCTGTATTGAAAGCAATTATGATGAAGATATGCTTACTACTTGCGATTATCCGTACTGGCTTAAAAACAGAATCAGAAGCTCCAGCGGACATCTTCCTAACGGCGAGGCCGGTAAGCTTCTTGAAAGGATGAATAAGCTGCCAAGCGAGCTTATATTGGTACACGTAAGCCGCAATTCTAATCGCGAAGACTTGGTTTTGGATGCTATGCGCGATTTCACCTCAGAATATCAAGAGGCTTCTTCAAAAATGAGAATAAGCGTGGCCAAACAAGACGAGCCTTTGCCTGTTTCTCTGAACTTGCCTCTCAGCGTTTGATATGGAAATAAACGAAACTCATATATACTTTATTGAAGAATTAGTTGAAAACTATGCTGGTGTTCTTTTGGAGCGTCTTGGCAACAGAAGAAAAATCGCTAAAAAGATTTCTGAACAGATGAGGCTTTTCAACATAGATCTGCCGAGCGAATATATTCATAAACTTGAGAACTACAAAGAAGAACAGGCTTGCATGAAGAGCCTTGTAGAATCATTAACAGTCGGAGAAAGCTATTTCTTCCGCAACTTGTCGCAATTTGAATATCTCTATAAGCAGATTTTGCCTGAGTTTGTGCGTCTTCATGGTCTTTCCAGACCTTGCAAAATCTGGAGTTTAGGTTGTTCAACAGGTGAGGAGGCTTATTCTCTTGCTATAATTTTGAAAGCTTTTCAAAGCAGAAATGTTGCCTTTGATTTTGATCTCAGAGCTTGCGATATAAGCAATAAGAGTTTAGAAGCCGCCAAGAACGCTGAATATACACAGAGGTCTTTTCGTATTCCGCTAGAGGAAATCGAAAACGCTTTGGGTTTTGCTGTTAGCCGATACGGTCTTTACCACACAGAGTTTAAACCGTCTCGTACTTTGCTTAATGCGGTCAAATATGATTATCTGAATCTCAAAGATCTGGATTCCTTGCATATCTTGAAATACTCAGATATTATCTTTTGCAGAAACGTTTTAATTTACTTTGATTCAGACTTGAGAGATGCTTTGGCGGAAAAGTTTTATGACTCGCTATTTCCATCTGGAAGCCTGTTTTTAGGCGAAACAGAGTCTTTATCTAATGGATCAGCTCAAGGATTTGATTTAAACAATATGAAAAATTCTTATATCTATAAAAAAGCTGATATTCAGGGTGATAAATGTGGAAAAAACATCTAGAAATGTAATAAATGTCTTGATAGTCGATGATTCCGCATTTATGCGCACTGCTCTGGAGCGCATGATGAAAGCCGATCCCTGTATCAGGGTGATAGGCACAGCTTCAAATGGTCTGGAAGCCATTGAGAGAACCTTGCGTCTAAAGCCTGACGTGATCACATTAGATATAGAAATGCCAGTAATGGACGGCTTGCACGCTTTAAAAGAAATCATGAGGGTTGCTCCATTGCCGGTTCTCATAGTGAGCTCTCTGACCAAAGAAGGCGCTCAAGTCACTTTGGATGCTTTGGAGTTGGGTGCAGTGGACTATTTGCCAAAACCTGGCTCCGGTATCAGCACCAAAATGTTCTCAATTCAGAAAGAGTTGGTGACAAAGGTTCGTCATTTGGCTGAAAGCAAGCCTCTCATACAGCGTCTTGATCTTGCCAAAGCGATAACCCCTTCTGTGCCTCAAAGAAAGCATGCTAAATTTCACGCCATTAAAAAAGCAGTCTTCATAGGAGCTTCAACAGGAGGTCCTCCTGCGATTCAGAGAATATTGTCCGAATTGCCGGCCAATCTTAATGCCCCTATAATAATTGCCCAACATATGCCGAGCTCTTTTACTAAGGCATTTGCGGATCGCCTGAATCGCATATGCAATATAAAAGTTAAAGAAGCGGTTGACAGAGAGCTTTTGCAAAACTCTGTTGTATACATTTGTCCTGGCGATATGCAAACAACAGTTGAAAAGAGTATTAAAGGTGAATACAAATTTAAAATTGTCTCCGAAGATTTTTCCAGTAACAAATTTGCCCCTTCTATCGACGTTTTGATGTTTTCTGCTGCAAAAGAATTTGGAGCCAATGCAATAGGTATTTTGCTTACAGGAATGGGAGATGACGGCGCCAGAGGTCTTAAAAACATATTCTTGGTGGGCGGGCTTACTATGGCTCAAGACAAGGAAACCTCTGTTGTTTTTGGTATTCCCAGAGCTGCTATAGAAATGCAAGCTGTTTCTAGAATTCTTCCTTTAAATGACTTTGCAGAAGAAATAAAACTTGGATTGCTTTGATTGGCTGGGCTAAATAGAAAACTCCACGGTCTGCTTGTTCGTTTGCCAAAAGGCTTTGAACCTTTTTTTGCTTTGGTTCTGCTTGCTGTAGATGCCTTTTTGTTAAACCTGATTTTTCTTAAGGTTTTCAACTTTTGGCTTGTTGAAATACCGGATGAGTATCTTTATGTAACTTCCTATCTAAGGGTAAGATGCCTGCTGTTGGGTATTTATATTTTTTGGGGTTCTTTGGCAGGCATATTCAATATAAAAGCTAAAAAGGGCGCATCCGATTTGTTTTTTCAGCTTTTAACGGCTTTGGGGGCTTCATTTCTTTCTTTTAACCTCATAGCTTTTCTTTCCAGGCATATTGCGGAAATGTCTCACAATTTCCCGCGTGCGGTTTTTCTTATAGCACTTTTTATAGGTCTTTTTACTCTTTTCTTTGTGAGAATATTTCTTTTCACTTTCTTTTTGCCCCATAAAAAACTTCTTAAGGCTGTCACTATAGGTGATGTTCAGACAGCAGGGCAAATGGTTCGTTGGTTTCATCGCCATATGCCTGTTCGCGTTATAATCCTCAAACATTATGATGCGTCTGATATAGAGAATTTGGCTTCTTTTGTAGTTTTTCATCATGTAGATGAAATTATAGTGGCTGACCATGAACTCAATCTTGATTCATTTTGGTCTCAAATATTTTATGCCAGAAAAGAGGAGCCTCATCATTTTAGGGTTCGTTTTGCAGTAAATAAAGCAGTATCTGGCGGTCTTACTGCTATGAAAACATTGGACGGCTATCCGATGGTGACTCTTTCTTCAAGGCCTATTACTGGAATCAGAGCTTTCGGTAAACGGCTTTTTGATATAGTATTTTCTGCCGCTGCTATTGTAATATCAGCTCCGGCTATGATATTTACTGCTTTGGCTGTGAAGCTTCGTTTAAATGGTTCGATTTTTTATAAGCAAAAAAGAATTGGCAGGTTTGGCAAAGAATACGATCTGATTAAATTCAGAACTATGAAACTTGGAAGCGAAAACGAAAGCGGTCCTCAAGTCTCAGGTGAGGATGATCCTAGAATAACGCCATTTTTCAAAAAACTTCGCAATTACGGTTTTGATGAGCTGCCACAGTTCTTTCTAGTGCTGGCTGGAGAAATGTCGGTTGTAGGACCTAGGCCGGAGCGTGCATTTTTTGCGGATCAAATGCCGGAATTTCAGGGGAGAAGGCTTTCTGTTAAGCCGGGAGTGACGGGACTTGCAGTAGTCAACTCCAGATTTTACACAGAGATGACTGATAAGGTTCTTTATGATTTGTATTACATAGATAATTACAGTCTGATGCTGGATATTAAAATTATATTTCAGACTGTCTGGATTCTTCTATTCGGCTACGGCACGAAAGCCTAGCGCTGTGAAACATCTAAAAGTTTCTTATCATATTCTCCAATTTAATAAACTAAATGTTGCGTGACAGATTTGCCGCCGCACTAGAGTGGGTAGTGTAATCTGTGGTTTTAAAAAAGGTTTTGCTATTTGTCTTGGAGATTTGTTCTCGCTGCTCTAACTCCCCCTAATCCCTGTCTCCCCCTTTACTTCTTTAGGTATACAGATGTTATTGAGACTGGAAAAGCAAAATGTGTTATATTGTCGTGGCATATTTTAGGAGCATATTTAAAAAAATAAGCTCCTAAAGATAATAACAGCTTCTGGCAAGCTCTCTTTTCAGCAGCTTTTAAATAGTTTCGACTCCTTATTGTTGAGTGAAATATAAAATAAACTTAAGACTCTGGAGGTCTTAGTTAGTGCGATTGCTTGATTCCATTAAAGCCCCGGCAGATTTGAGAAAACTCTCTTATGAACAGCTTGCTAAACTCTCAGACGAGATACGCAAAGAAATAATAAACAGAGTTTCCAAAAATGGAGGGCATCTGTCTGGCAATTTGGGTGTTGTAGAGCTGACTATAGCTTTGCACAGGATTTTTAATTCTCCTTATGATCAAATAATCTGGGATGTGGGCCATCAGTGCTATACTCACAAGATTTTGACCGGTCGCCTGAAAGAATTTGAAACTTTGCGGCGTTTTAGAGGCATGAGCGGTTTTCCGAGTCCAGAAGAAAGCGTTCACGATACTTTTGTGACAGGACACAGTTCCACTTCTATTTCTTTGGCTCAAGGTATGGCTATATCAAACGAGCTGAAAGGCGAAGACAGGAAAACAATAGCTGTAATAGGCGATGGCGCTATGACAAGCGGTATGGCTCTGGAAGCTTTAAATTATTCAGGTCACCTCAAAATGAGAAATCTTATAGTCATTTTAAATGACAATGAGATGTCTATTTCTAAGAATATCGGCGGCATGGCGGACTATTTGCACAAGTTGCGCTTGGAGCCTATATACACTACTCCGAAAGATTATCTGGCTTATGCGGCGAAAAGTCTGCCTGGTTTTGGAAACCGTCTTTATAATATATTGAGCCGCTTCAAAGGTGTTTTCAAATACTTGCTGACTCCAGGAATTATGTTTGAAGAGCTGGGATATACATATATAGGCCCCGTTGACGGTTATGATTTCGATATGCTCGAAAAGTCTTTGCAAAGAGCCAAAGAGCATCCAGGTCCCATATTTTTGCATGTGCTTACTGAAAAGGGCAGGGGATATGAACCTGCTATTTCAGCTAGTGACAAGTTCCACGGAGTCGGCAGTTTTGAGATTGAAACCGGACATTCTCTTAAAACTCCCTCTGCTGCTCCTACCTATACTGAAGTGTTCAGTGAAGCAATCTGCAAGCTTGCAGAAGAAGATTCCGAAGTGCTGGCTATTACTGCTGCAATGAAAGAAGGCACCGGATTGCAAGAGTTTGCCAGGCTTTATCCTTCTCGCTTTTTTGACGTGGGCATAGCGGAACAGCACGCGGTCTGCATGGCTGCGGCTATGGCTAACTCAGGTCTTAAGCCTGTGCTCGCTATATACTCGAGTTTCTTGCAGAGAGCTTTTGACCAGATCATTCATGATGTCGCTTTAAATAATCTTCCAGTAATTTTCTGTATTGATAGGTCTGGAATAGTAGGCGAGGACGGTAAAACTCATCAGGGAGTTTTTGATATTTCTTATTTGCGCATGATTCCCAATATGACCATAATGTCACCTTGCGATGACAAAGAACTGAGACTTATGCTTGAGTTTGCTGCCAAAAAGGCTGAAGGACCTATAGCTATAAGATATCCGCGAGGGAAAGTCGAGTTTTTGTCTTCTTCTGCAAAAACTGATACAGAGATTGAATACGGCAAATCCGTGATGCTTAAAGACGGTGATTGTCTAGCCATGATAGCGGCAGGCAATATGCTTTCTTCGGCAATCAAAGTGGCAGAAAAGCTCAAAAAAGAAAAAAATATTGATGCGGCGATAATAAATCCGAGGTTTTTGAAACCCTTAGATAAAGCTATGCTGGAAAGCTTAAAAGAGCGGAAAATTCCTATAGTCACCATGGAAGAAAATATTTTGAAGGGCGGATTCGGTTCAGCTATTCTGGAAGAACTTTCTGATATGGGAGCTTCCAACAGGCTTCTGCGTTTGGGTTTGCCTGATGAATTTATTACTCATGGTACCAGAAAAGAACTGCTGCACTTGGAAGGTCTATTGCCTGATCAGATTTGCGCGCAAATCATCGCATTTCTTTAAACCACGAAACACACGAAAAACACGAACTAAGAAGCTTTTGACCACAGAATACACAGAATACACGGAAAAAGACAAAATATTTCATCCGCAGATTCTGAAGATGAAGAAATCAATTACAAAATTCTATCTTATAGAATTTTGTCCCCGTTGCTGATTAAAACCCTGACGGCATATCAATCAGAGAAAATATTACAAAATTTGAAATTTATCTGTTATTGATAAGCAGTTAAATTAATGCGAATATAAAAACTATAGAGAAATAAATAAAATAAATGAAAAGTTTTTCTGCCTTTCCGTGTATTCTGTGTGTTCCGTGGTTTAAAAAAGGTTTTTGCCTTTCTGTTTCCTATGCCTTTTAAATGGAGATAAAACAATGAATGATCAATATTTTAATAAAATAGCTAAAGAACTGGATATACATCCATTGCAGGTAATGTCTGTGAACCAACTTCTAGAAGAAGGCGGCACAGTGCCTTTTATCGCCAGATACAGAAAAGAAAGGACCGGCTCTCTTGACGAAGTGGCCATTACGGCAATCAGAGACAAGCTGGAGCAGCTTAAAGAATGTGACAAACGCAGAGCGGCTATAGTCAAATCTTTGGAAAGCCGAGATCTTTTAACTGAAGAGCTTTCAGAAAAGCTTGCCAAGGCTGAAACTTTGACTGAGCTTGAAGATATTTATCTGCCTTTCAGACCCAAAAAACGCACAAAAGCTGCTGTCGCCAAAGAAAAAGGTTTGGAGCCCTTGGCTGAGATATTGCTTGCTCAAAAGCTGGCCACTGTGCCTACTGATGAAGCTGAAAAATTTATCAGCGAAGAAAAGGGCGTTAAAACAGCAGATGAAGCTTTGCAAGGCGCTCGCGATATAATAGCTGAACGAGTCAGCGAAAACGCCGATGTCAGAAACGCTGTCAGAGAATTTTTCGAATTGGATGCAGTTTTGAATTCGACTGTAATCAAAGACAAAGAAAAAGAAGGCGAAAAGTTCAGAGATTATTTTGATTGGCAGGAGCCTGCCGTAAAAGTGCCTTCTCATAGACTCTTGGCTGTTTTTAGAGGCGAGAACGAAGGCATTTTGAAAGTTACTATTCTGCCTGATGCTGACAAAGCCTCAAAGCTTATTCACAAGTTCTACAGAGAGAACTTCTGCGCAGCTTGGGAACAAGTAAGAGCTGCTATAGAAGATTCCTATAAACGCCTTATAGAACCTTCTATAGAGAATGAATACAGAAAAATTTTAAGAGAAAGAGCCGATGCGGAAGCTATCAGAGTTTTCGCTGAAAACTTAAGAGAGCTTTTAATGGCTCCTCCGCTTGGACAAAAGTCCGTGCTGGCTATAGACCCTGGCTTCAGAACAGGCTGCAAAGTTGTCTGCTTGGACAGGCAAGGCAAATTGCTTGAAAACGATGTTATTTTCATAAGCCAGTCGGATAGAGCCTTAGAAGCTTCTGCAATATTGATTTTGAGGCTTGTTAAAAAGCATTCGATCGAAGCTATAGCCATAGGAAACGGCACTGCCAGCCGAGAAACAGAAGCGTTTGTAAGAAAGCTCAATTTGCCTGCTTCCATACCTATAGTGATGGTGAATGAAAGCGGAGCTTCAATTTACAGCGCCTCGGAAGTCGCCAGAGAAGAGTTTCCTGACCATGATGTTACGGTAAGAGGCGCTGTTTCAATAGGAAGAAGACTTATGGATCCCCTTGCAGAGCTTGTAAAGATAGACCCTAAGTCTATAGGAGTCGGTCAATATCAGCATGACGTGGATCAGAATATGTTGAAAAAAGGCTTGGATGACGTGGTTATAAGCTGCGTTAACAAGGTCGGGGTTGAAGTTAACACTGCAAGCAAACAGCTTTTGAGCTATGTTTCAGGGTTAGGCGATGCTCTTGCTAAGAATATAGTAACTTATCGAGAAGAAAACGGCGCTTTCAAGAACAGAAAGCAACTGCTTAAAGTGCCTCGTCTTGGAAACAAGGCCTTCGAACAATGTGCGGGCTTTTTACGCGTAAGAAACAGCGATAATCCGCTGGATAACAGCGCAGTTCACCCTGAAAGCTATCAGATTGTTGAGCAGATGGCGAAAGACATGGATTGCGATGTTCAAGATCTTCTGGATGATGAAGATTTGAGAAAGAAAGTGAATCTCAAACAATATTGTACTGAAGAAACAGGCATGCCTACTCTGAACGATATTATGACAGAGCTTGCAAAACCCGGTCTGGATCCTCGTGAAAAATTTGAGACCTTCTCTTTTGCAGAGGGCGTAACTGAGATAAAAGATCTCAAAGTAGGTATGGTATTGCCTGGCATAGTCACAAACGTCACTAATTTCGGCGCATTTGTTGATATAGGAGTTCATCAAGATGGGCTTGTACATATAAGCCAGCTTTCTGACAAGTTTGTAAAAGACCCGTCTGACGTAGTAAAGGTTCGCCAAAAGGTTCAAGTGCGGGTGACAGAAGTGGATATACCTAGAAACAGAATTGCCCTTTCAATGAAGAAGAAGGAGCGAAAGGATACTGAACGCTGGTAACTTGATTTAGGGAGTAGGGCGTAGGGGTGGCTTACTAACTCCCTGTGCCCTGATTTAAAGCTATGCTTAAAATCCCGTCTGTGTAATCTGCGGATAGATCGGCTGTTGTGGTTTTTCTCTTCTGTGTGCTTGATTGATTTCAAAGTTTGCATTACAATGAGCGAAGCTGTATTAAACCATTCCCTCTAAGGTGCTCTTTTTATGAATCCTGTGACCCCTGCATTTAACGAAACTGAAGCTATTATAAAACTCCTCATAGCTATGGCTTGCGGTATGTGCATAGGTTTGGAGAGAGAAAATCAGCTTAAGTCGGCTGGGTTGCGTACCCATGCTATAGTGGCTCTAGCTTCGGCACTGTTGATGATTATATCCAAATATGGATTTTTTGACCTTTTGTGTGTTGAAGGCGTGAGGCTGGATCCTTCGCGTATAGCTTATGGAACTATCAGTGGCGTGGCCTTTCTCGGAGCAGGCACTATTTTTATAAGAACAGCAACAGTGCGCGGTTTAACCACTGCTGCAGGAGTATGGACAACTTGCGGTGTTGGCATGGCCATAGGTGCGGGGCAATATATGATGGGTTCTGTTGCAACTTTGATGATAGTTCTTCTCAACATAATATCTCACAGCGCTATTTATCGCAGACAGTTTCCGGTTGCCAGAACCATTTTTGTGACAGTTGCTCGCGAAGTGACAGTTGATGAAATAAGACAGCTTTTGGCGAAACATGACGTTGAGATAGTTGAAATTTCCGTTACAATCGACCAAGACAAGAAATATTCCAATTTCGAGTTGAATATACTCTTCCCGGGAACCTCTACCTTTGTTGAAATTGTAAAGGTTCTGCGCAGTTATCCGGAGCTGAAGGCTGTATCATCTACTGGCCCTGGTATTTAATTTAAACGGGAGCTGAAAAATGACTTATCCTTGCAGAAGCACTCTATACGGAGTGCTTGTCTTTTTCTTTTTACTTTTTCTCTCACATTCGCCTCTTTTGGCTAGGCCCTTGAACACTGCGATAGTATATGACGGCCCTCACGAAAGCTTTGTGGCTCTGCGCAGGTTGATCGAGCAGGAAAGCGCCAAGCTTCTTCCAGACGGACAAGGGCTTTACCTGAAGCCCGAGAATATTGTTTCTGCTGATTGGAATCGTCAGAACTCAAAACGTTTGCTGGACAAATTTGAAAAAGATTCTGCTATTGATCTTATTCTGGCTATTGGAGCTGTTTCTTCAAAAAACGCTGTAGGTATGAAATTCCATAGAAAGCCTGTTATCGCTACTCATATCTACAATGCAGATTTGTTGTCTGTGCCTTCTGAAAAAGGCAGAAGCGGCATTTCTAATTTGGCCTATATCGATTTTGCTCTGGAGTTGGGCGAGCACATGAGAAGGCTGGGAGAAATAACAGATATCAAGACTGTCAGTCTTTTGATGAGTCCCTATTTGATAGATGGTCTTCCCGAACTCCATGACGCTTTGCAAAAGCAGGCTTCTGAACAGGGATTCAAGCTTAAAATAGTTCCCGCTGCCAACGATTTGTCGGCGATAGAAAAAGAAATAGCCTCTTCGGATGCGGTTTATTTGGCACCTCTCTCTGATTTGTCACATTCAAAAATGCAGCAGATAATTAAGATGATAAATGCTCTAAAGATCCCTTCTATGGCTATGATTGACTCTGGAACTTCCAGTGAGGGAGTTTATTGCAGCGTTTTTCCCAAAATAGATATCAGGAAACTCAGCCGAAGAGTTGTTACGTTCATACAAAGAATTTATTTGGGGGAAAACCCCGCGTCTTTCCCGGTGAACTTTGATCAAAGTGACAAATTCACTATAGATATGAAAACGGCGGAAAAGATAGGACTTTATCCCAGCTGGAAACAGATGATAGAAGCCGATCTCATTAATGAAGAGCTGGCAGCCGGAACAGGCGCAAAAATGTCTATTTATGAAGTTGTTTCTGAGGCTGTGAGCAAAAGCTACGCTTTGAAAGCCAAACGGCTTGAGACGAAAAAAGCCGCAGCTGAAGCAGATGAAGCGGCAAGTCTTTTGTCTCCCAGACTATCAGCTTTTGCCAGAGGGCTTGTTATTGATGATGACAGAGCCGAAACCTTGGTTGCTCCTGCAGAGCGCACGGTTAAATTCGGTGCTGAAATAAAAGCTTTGCTCTACAATCGTGAGGCTATGGCTGCCGGAGATATCAAGAAAATTCTGCATGCCGCTAAACAAGAAGAAGAGCGCGCTTTGCTTTATGATGTAGCAAAAGAAGCTGCCAACAGTTATTTGAACTTGCTCAAGGCCAATACTCTTTTAAATATAAAGAAAGACAATCTGGAAGTGATCAGGGCGAACCTTGAAATAGCTCGTTTTAGAGAAAATATAGGCATGAGTTCGGCTTCTGATGTTTATCGCTGGGAAATTGAAATGGCCAGCGCTAAGCAGGCTCTTCTCCAGTCTTCTGCTGTCTGTAAAAAAGCAAATATGGCTTTGAATGCGGTATTGTGCCGAGATCAGGAAACAATCTTTTGTCCCAAAGATCCCGATATTTTTTCCAGTTTTCTGTTTTTAGAGAAAGACAGGCTGTCAGCTTATATTGATAACCCTGGAGGGTACAAGTTTTTAAAAGATTTTCTGGTTAAGGAAACTTTTGAACATTCTCCATTGCTTGCTCAGTTGGATAAAATGGTTGAAAGCACTTCAAGGTATACGAAAACAGAAGTTGCCGCTAAGACTTCGCCTACTGTCGCTCTCAAAGGCGAATATGCAAGAACGGCTTATAAAGCTGGCGCAGGAAAAGATAATCCCGCTTTGCCGTCGCCAATTAATAATTTTATCAGCTATTCGGACAGAAATGACTGGTCTGTAGGCTTGGAAGTGTCTTTCCCGATCT
>JGI24709J26583_10000024_pt1 | contig 91342 bp, 82 predicted proteins | sample BioPla2DNA1_FD_26583 | JGI IMG/M metagenome (IMG submission 26583) | reverse complement strand
CCAAAAGATGCAGGTGCAATTACTAAGGTAATTACTGCATACATACTACTGATTAACATTTGACGGGTATATTTTTTTAACACAATTATTTAATTACTCCAAAATAAACTAATACCAAAATACCTAAAATTATTCTATAGACACCAAAAACTTTAAAATCATGTTTTTTGATATAATTCATTAAAAACTTAATGGAAAAAATAGAAACTATAAAAGAAACAATAGTTCCAACAATTAAAACAATCCATTCACTAGCGCCAAAAGCAAAACCACACTTAACTAGTTTTAACATTGTAGCTCCTGCCATCACTGGCACTGCCATAAAGAAAGAAAATTCACTTACTCCTGCTTTTCCACAGCCTAATATTCTACCGCAATATCGACTAAACATATTATTAATAAAGACAAAATGATGTAAAATAATATTGTTAATATTTTTTGATGGAGGCAACTGAATGAATAGGCGATATGTTCTAATGATTATAACAATTTATCTGTTGTTTTTTTGTTTTTCAGGTTGTGCCGCAATAAAGAAAGAAAAGATTGATTTAGTTACTTCTTCTGATAATATCTATGTAAGAAGAATTGAAAATATCCCGGAAGATTTCATCATGGCGATGGATACCTCTTGTGTTATCGCTTTAGAAAATAGTGGAGTTAAATATTTTGATTTCCAGGGAAATGAAACCGATGTCTATGCAATCTTAGCTCAAAGTGGAATAAATTATATTCGCGTAAGAATCTGGAATAATCCCTACGATGAAGCTGGTAATGGTTATGGTGGAGGCAACTGTGATATTGATAATGCTATTAAAATTGGCAAAAGAGCCAATAAATATGGAATGAAACTAATAGTTAATTTCCATTACTCCGACTTTTGGGCTGATCCAGGCAAACAGCAAGCTCCCAAAGCCTGGGAAAATATGAATATTGAAGAAAAAGCTCAAGCTTTATATTCATATACTAAGGATTGTCTAATAAAACTAAAACAGGCTGGTGTTGATGTAGGTATGGTTCAATTAGGTAACGAAACTAATAGTGCCATGGCTGGTGAGACGATATGGATAAATATTATTTATCATTTAATGAGCAATGGTGCTAAAGCTGTTAGAGAAGTATTTCCAAAAGCATTAATCGCTGTTCATTTTACCAATCCAGAAATAATCAGCAATTATCAGACTTATGCCAAAAAGTTAGAATACTATAATTTAGATTATGATGTCTTTGCCAGCAGCTACTATCCTTTCTGGCATGGCAGTTTAGATAATTTATCCTTAACACTTTCAGAGATAGCCACAACTTATAATAAAAAAGTTATGGTAATGGAAACTTCTTATCCCTACACAATCGAAGATAGCGACTTTAGCAGTAATACCATTTCTAAAGCAAGTATCGTAACTAAAAACTATCCTTACTCAATTCAGGGACAGACAAATGCTATAATTGATTTAATCGATACTATCGTAAATAAAACCGTTAATGGCATTGGTATCTGCTACTGGGAAGGAACATGGATTTCTGTCGGTCGAAAAAGTTATCAGACTAACAGTGAACTGTGGGAAAAATATGGATCAGGATGGGCCTCTTCTTTTGCCAGCAGCTATGATCCATATGATGCCGGTCAGTATTATGGTGGTTGTGCAGTTGATAATCAGGCAATGTTTGATGCTGCCGGTAAACCTCTAGAATCGTTAAAAGTATTTCAACTAGTTAAAATTGGTAATGAAATTGAGATAATCGCTGATAATATTGAAGATATTTATCTTAATTTTGATTTGTATTCAACAGTCATTTTGCCTGATAAAGTTCTCGCAATAATGAATGATAATTCTAAAAAAGAAGTTGATGTTCTTTGGCAAAGTGAACAACTTAATCTAGTCGATTCTTCAAAACCAGGTAAATATACTATTGAAGGAATAGCCGACGGTTTAAAAGCATCCTGTCATGTCTTCATTGTCAAAAGAAACTTGCTATCAAATCCTTCTTTTGAAGAAGATGAACATGGAACAAAAATTCCTGACAGTTGGCAGCTGATTCACAATAATCGAATTGATGAATTATATGTTGAAGACAAAGTGTCTGATTCATCAGATGGTCATAAACACTTTCACTTCTGGTCAAAAACACTTGATTCTGTGGAATTTTCTTTACAACAGAATATTAGTCATTTGGAAAAAGGTTTCTATGATTACTCTATTTCTATTATGGGTGGTGATGGAGGAAACACAAACATCTATGCTTATGTTAAAATAAATGGAGAAGTTAAATACAGTGCTCCATTGAATATCACTGTTTACAATAGTTGGCAGGAAGCTACTATCCAAAACATTGAATATGATGGTGTTTCAACTATTGAAGTTGGAATATATGTAAAATGTTTTGGCGCTAATAATGGCGCTTGGGGGAAAATCGACAATGCTAGATTGACATTCAGTGAGCAAGGAGAAAAATAAAATGAAAAAGAAATTAATAATTATGACACTACTTATTACCTTATTATTTGGCTGTACTGCTAAAACAAAAGATACTGTTGACGACAATTATCGCGTTTTTTATCAGATCTTTGTTGGATCATTTTCTGACTCTGACAATGATGGTATTGGTGATTTAAGAGGCATTATTAACCGCTTTGATTACTTAAATGATGGTAATGCTAATTCAAAAAAATCTTTAGGAGTTCAAGGGATATGGCTTTCACCAATCTTTCTGTCTAACAGCTATCATAAATACGATGCTATTGATTACTATCAGATTGATCCGCAATTCGGAACAATGGATGATTTAAAAGAATTGATTGATTTATGTCATCAAAGAAATGTAAAAATTATTTTGGATTTAGTAGTCAATCATACCTCTTCTGAGCATGACTGGTTTAGAAATTTTGTAGCTGCTCAACAGTCAAATAACACCTTAAACATCTATTACGACTTCTATACCTATGTAACCAAAGATACTAAGGTCAATGGTCGAGTATATAATGCTATTCCTGCAACTGATCATTATTATGAGTGTAATTTCTCTAATGTTATGCCAGAATTAAATTTTGATAACGTCCTTGTCAAGGACGAAATTCTAAAAATTGCCAAATACTATCTGGATTTAGGAGTTGATGGATTTAGATTTGATGCAGCTAAATATATCTATTTCAGAGACAACCCTTCTTCTGTTGAATTCTGGAATTGGTTTATGGGTGAATTAAAAGCTATTAAACCTGACATTTATGTTGTTGGCGAAGTTTGGAGCAACGATATTGAAACTCTTCAATATGTTACAGAATTAAACTGTTTTAATTTTCAAACATCTCAAACAGAAGGAGCAATTGCAGTTGCTGCCAAAGGAGGAAACTGTAACGTTTTCACTACTTATGTCGACAGTTATTTAGATAAAATAAAAAATGTTAATCCTGATGCTATGTATATTCCGTTTATTTCTAATCATGACATGGATAGAAGTGCTGGATACCTGATGATGGCTAATAAGTTCAGCTATATGGCCGCAAATCTCTATCTCTTATGTTCAGGTTCTCCATTTATTTATTATGGCGAAGAAATAGGTATGAAAGGAACCAGAGGTACAGCTAATACTGATGCCAATAGACGTCTGGCAATGTTATGGGGCGATAAGGATACCATCAAAGATCCGATTGGAACTACATATGATAGCCAAAAACAGACCAATGGTACTGTTGCTTCTCATCTAAAAGATAAAAACAGCTTGTTTCATCATTATCGCAAACTGATAGATTTAAGAAATAAATATCCACAGATCGCTAGAGGTGATTACGAAAGTATTAACTTTATTGGCACTTTTGTAGGTGGTTTTACAATCACTTATCAAGGGGAAACAACTTATCTGATTCATAATACCGGACAACAAGAAAAAATTCTTGATCTAAGTTTGTATCCTTCTTTAGAAATATCAGAAATCTGTGATTATATCGGTCAATCAGATGCTAAACTTGAAGGAGACAATTTAACAATAGGACCTCAAACAAGTGTTATATTAAAATAAAAAGACTTTTTTAAAAAAAGCCTTTCACACTCCAAATAATAACTGTTCAAAAAACTCTTTTGTTTTTTCTTTGCCATGGGCTTGAATAAACGGGTCTGTTGCCGGACCACCGTTTTCAATCAAACCATTTGAATAGGCAGCAGCTTTTTCTTTTTTTAGATTAATATCACATTTATCACTCTTTAATAAAGATTTTAAATATACATTATAATATTCATCAATCATTTCCTCGATTAATTCTGTCTTGGCAGATTTTTTGAAGATTGTTCCCTCCATCCTCAAATTATCATACCAATGGTGTTTTTGAGGATTGTTTTCTATGATTTCATCATATTTATCAGCTACTTTTTTTATGCCAGAACAATCAAAAGAATTATTAACAGTTGTATTAATAGGCTCTAAAAATAAGATGTTATTTTCCATCATCATGATATGATCATAAGATAACATTGGCCCATCAATTTCAAATGGATTGATAATCAGACTACTCATCTTCATCATCCCTTTATCATCAACTACTCTCATTATTCCTATATTTCCAAGCCCTTCAGCATAATAACTGCTGTTGGTAAAATTCATACCATTTAATTGTAAAAACTTAAATTCTTCATTTTCTTTTTCTATCAGAATAAAATGTTTTGAAATCTTTTTTAAAATTTTATCTAACATCATTTACACCTCACTTAAAAGTTACAACTATAAAACACTTGAACAAAGCGTTTGTATATTTTATGTTTACACTTATTTAAATTTTTTTATTATAATACATTCATCTGACACTTATCAAAAAGAAGCGAATTTTTATATTTCGCTTCTTTTTTATCATCTTTCAACAGCTATTTTAATAAGTTGTTTTCTGTTTCAACATCAAATAAATGCATTACTTTTCCTTGGAAAGTGATATAGAAATCATGACCTGCCTGAAGATCGTTTCTTTGTTTATGAGTTAAACCAATAGTTGGAACTCTTACAATCAGATGTGTATCATCATCTGTCGTAGTATGAAGATGAAGTTCAGAACCCATCATTTCATTAACCATTACTGTACATTTAATTCCTTCATTTTCCTTAGCTAAAATAATATGTTCAGGTCTAACCCCTAAAATAATTTCTTGAGGTTCTACATTTAATTTCTTTAATTGTTCTCCTTTTTCACCATCAACCAGGATTTTAGCACCAAATGGAGTTACATAATATTCACCATCTTCGATAACAAGGTTGGTTTTAAAAGTGTTCATTTTAGGTGCCCCGATAAATTCAGCTACAAACAGATTATCTGGATGATCAAACACTTCATCAGGAGTACCAACCTGCATAATAAAACCATCTTTCATAATGACAATTCTATCACCTAAAGTCATAGCTTCCGTTTGGTCATGGGTAACATAAATAAATGTTGTATCAATTCTTTTCCTCAGCAAAATGATTTCGGCACGCATCTGATTACGTAATTTAGCATCTAAGTTACTTAAAGGCTCATCCATCAAAAATACTTTCGGATGACGTACCATTGCTCTACCGATTGCGACACGCTGTCTTTGCCCACCAGATAAAGCTCTAGGCTTTCTATTCAGATACTCTGTAATGCCTAAGATTTCAGCTGCTTCAGTTACTTTTTCAAATACTTCCTGCTGAGGTAATTTCCTCAATCTTAAAGGAAAAGCAATATTCTCAAACACTGTTAAATGAGGATATAATGCATAGTTTTGGAAAACCATCGAAATATCTCTATCCTTAGGTTGTAAGTCATTGACTACAACATCATCAATTTCAATAGTACCTTCAGAAATTTCTTCTAATCCCGCTACCATTCTTAAGGTAGTTGATTTGCCACATCCTGATGGTCCTACAAATACTACAAATTCTTTATCGGCAATATCAAGATTGAAATCTTGAACTGCAACTACTTTATTATCATAAACTTTTTTTACATTAGTTAATTTTACTCTTGCCATAATTTTTATCCTTTCACTGCTCCACCGGTTACACCTTCAACATAATATTTTTGTAGTGACATAAATAATATCGTGATTGGTACCGCTACTAACACACCACCAGCACAGAACATTGTATAGTTCGCTGTTAATGATGATGGTGTAGAAATCATATTCTGTAAACCAACTGCTACATTCATTCCCCTGCTGGTATTGTGTGCAATATATTTTGCAAACATAAAGTCACCCCAAGGTGCCATGAAAGCAGTTAAAATGGTATAAATTACGATTGGTTTAGATAGAGGCATAATAACTTTTGTCAGTACTTGGAAACGTGTAGCGCCATCAATTCTTGCTGCCTCATCTAGCGAACGAGATATCGTATCAAAGAACCCCTTAGATACATAGTACCCCATTGCACTGCTAGCCGTATAAACTAGAATTAATCCAGGAACAGAATTGGCTCCCGTTAATCCCATACCACTTAATATTTTATATAAAACAATCATTGTAATAAATCCAGGGAACATTCCCAAAATAAGCATTATATTCATCAAGCTCTTTCTTCCTTTGAAGCGAAGTCTTGACAAAGTATAACTCATTGTCAGTACCATGATAGTCTGAATTACTGAGACAAATACCGCAATAATGAAAGTATTTTTATACCATATTAAGAAATCTGTTTTCGTAAATAAATTAATGTAGTTATCAAAACCCCATACTTTAGGGATAATATAACCTACCTGATGAGTTGATTCACATCTGAATGATTCACACACTAAGCAGAAAAATGGGAATAACCAGATAACTGAAACAACAATAAGAACTGTATAAATTAATCCATTTGACAACTTATTCTTTAGTTTTTGACTCATATGTCTCTTTTGTTTTTCTGCCATTATGAAAAATCCTCCTCGTTTTTAGTTGAAGGCATTACATTATAGACAACAACCGAAATTGATGATACTACTACGAAAATCATAATGCCTATTACTGCAGCTAAATAATATTTACTTTCTGCACCTGTTGTTAAATTAAATAACCAGGTTATCAATAAGTCTGTATCACCAGCTGAACCACCGCTTGTCAGTAACGCAGGATTGCTTGGTCCTCCACCGGTCAATAAATAGATAACATTAAAGTTGTTGATATTTCCAATAAAACTGGTTAATAAATATGGACCTGTTACAAATAGCATATAAGGCATTGTAATTTTAACAAATTGTTGAAAAGCTGTAGCTCCATCAATTTGAGATGATTCATATAAATCCTTTGGTATATTCATCAGGATACCTGTACAAATCAACATTGTATACGGAATACCAATCCAAACATTAACGATAATAACCATTGTTCTGGCAATTTCTTTAACTCCCCAGAATTTAATAATTCCTGAAATGTTCTTGATAAAGCCCCATTCCATCAACAATCCATTTGCCAATCCATTGTTGGCAAACATCTTAGAAATATAAAGTAAAGAAACAAACTGTGGAACCGCACTAGTTAATACTAAAATACCTCTCCATAATTTTTTTAACTTAATTCCCTTTTTATTAATCATAATAGCTACAAACATTCCTAAGAAATAGTTTGTGAAGGTGGCAAAGAAAGCCCAAATTAATGTCCATGATAATATTTCACCAAAAGCAAACGATAGGTTATCCGAACCTATATTCATACTGAATAAAGCGTTAAAGTTAGTCAATCCCACCCAAGTAAATAAGTTTGAATATCCATCATGAGCTGCATCATAGTTTGTGAAAGCAACCAATATCATAAAAATTATTGGGAACACGGTAAAGGTCATAATTCCAGTAAGTGGAATCGCTAACAGTGTTTTGTGAAATTGTTCATCTAATAATGATTGAATATCCTCTTTGGTACTCTTAAGTTTTTTACCCGATTTAAGAATATCTTCCATTATTTTATTTTGTTTGACATTTGTTCTCCACGTCCAAATAAAGGCAATAATAAAAATAATTGTCAACAAACTGTATAACATAATTTTAAATGAATCATCACCATCTACTCTGACATAGGTATCCAGATTTGGATCATAGACGGTTGATGCTTTGGTATCACCAAGTGTTTTGAATTTCGATAACCAGTGTATCCCGCCAAAACACAGATATACGATAAACACAACTTGAAAGACTAAGAATAAAATTCCTCTTAATACCTTCCCTCTAGCAATTGAACCAAATCCCATTATAAAAAATGACATTTTTGTTTTCCAATCACCATAGACGAATGTTGTATATATATCAACAAATTCATCTTTAATATAAGTGAAGAATTTCTTGATATATTTTCCAACTAATACAAATAAATTTAAGAACCATTTAGGTACCACTCTAATAACTTTAATGAATTTATATAGTAGTGCCTGAAATTTATTCAATCGCAAATAGTCAAAATCACTCAGGTCCTCAAAAAGATTTATACGTTCTACTTTGTATTCACTCATACAAACCTCCCTTAAATAATAAACAAGCAGGTTGGAAGACAATACCCCAACCTGCTTTGCATACAATTAATTATTATTAATTACTTTTGAACGATAGAGATTTCGCCAGTAGTTGCGTTGTAACTTACTTCATAAGTTCCTGCAGCTAAGAAGATAATGTTGTTATCTGGGTTACCTTCTGCATCAGCTGGTTGAATTAATTCAACACCAACAGTAACAGCTGTAACACCTTTGTCATTATCCCACTCACCAGGAGTTACAATTCTACCACCCATGTAATCAGATTCAGGAACTTCTACTGTGATTGTGAATGTTTCATTATCTTTTTCCATTCTCATTGCATCATCAGTATTATTCCAACCGTTCCATGCACCAACGAAGATTAATCCGCTGGTATCTAAAGCAAATAATGCGTCAATAGCTTGTTTGTAAGAATCTAATGCTGCCTGTAATTCAGCATCAGTAGTAGCTTCTTTTGCACTTGTAGCATAAGCTAAGGCAATATTCCACCATGAACCATGAATCTGGCCCTGTGGAGTTGCGTATGCATTTTGAGCATTTAATGCAGCTAATGCGATATCTGATTTAACAGCGTCTAACTGTTGAGCAGCTAAGTTAGATGGACCCCATCCTTTTAGTTCAAATCTTTCAGTCTGACATTTTTCGTTTGTTAAGTATAAAGCTAATTTCTGTAATAATGCAGCTTTATTTGCATCAGTCTGAGGTTTAACACCCATTAATTTGTTCCCTGAGAAAGAACCTAAATGGTATTCTACACCATCAACTGTAAATGAAGGTAAATCTGTTGCTCCAAAATTGTCACCTAATGCAGCTTTAACATCGCTAACTGCCCATGTACCAGAAATTAATACAGCACTTGGAATAGCAGCCGAGAAGTCAGCAGCATTTGAAGATGAGTTGTAAACTGGAGATTTTAATAACTTCTGCATACCCTTTAAAGCGATAATTCCAGCTTCAGAATTGAATGTGTCATTAACTGAAACGAATGCACCTGATTCATCAGTAACCCATTCACTTACTGCACCTGTAGCAAAGAAGAATGATGCATTATACCATGCACTTGTTTCTAATTCCATAGAGAATAATCTGCCAGCTGCTTCACAGTCAGCGATAATATCTTCTAGAGAATCTAAGTGTTCTTCTTTAACAACACTCTTGTCATAATACATAAAGTAACCATTGTCACTTGTTAATGGGTAACAATATAATTGTCCATTAACTGTAGCAGCTTTTACTGAAATTTCATCATTTAATTCAGTAACTGTAGCACTTGCTGCTTCTCCTAAAACCTGTAGAGCGCCTGCTTGTACTAAGCGTGATAACTGGTCTTGTGAGAAACAGAAGATATCTGCGCCATCTTCAACTGATGTAATCATTACAGTAGCTGAGTCAGCTTCTGAAATACCTTCTACTGTAGCATCAAGAGTTACACCATTTTCTTCACAGAATCTAGCGATTTGTTGTTCTGTTAACTCTTTTACTCCTTCAGATTCACTTACCCATACAGTAATTTTGTATGTTTCTTCTTTTGGTTTATCACAACCAGTGAATACTAATAACATCATTGCTGTAAGAGCGATAATTAAAAATTTTTTCATTGTTTTCTCCCTTCGAAAAAAAGCGTAAGATTATTATACTTATCTTACCCATTAGCAATTATAAACCATATTTTTTAGTAAAGCAACCAAAAATGTAAACGATTACATTGTTTTGCCGATACTGATGATAACGAAAAGATACCAGCTATGATTGGAATATCAAAGTGGTTTAAATTTAGAGTCACCTATAAAGATACCGGATGTTATCAATTGTTTTTGCATTTAAAACACTCAGGTATATTATTCGTTAATTAAGCCTTTTTTATTTCCAACATATAATTTTTACTTTTTAAAATTATAATCCTTTATCGTTTCTAATATTGGCAAGGCGTTGCCATCATAGTCAAATAAGGCTTGATTAGCCCAACTATTGCCACCAGGTCCATTTTCATTTATATATTTTAGGGCAGTTTGATTAGCCCAACCACAACCATTTACTGGAATGCTTTCTGCTCCCCAATAAATAAAGCCTTTACACAAATCTTTATCAATTGAATCTATAAGTTTCATCAAAGTTTTTATATATTCACATTGCCCTTGTTTGCTGATTTCAAATGGTAAACATTCTATTAATTTCTGATTTAATATCATTCCTGTTCTTTCTTCTAATTCTTCATACTCATCATAATCTTCCATCGTAAAACCATAGGAAGTTTCCGCTACTATCATTTCTTTGTTGTATCTGTTTGCTAAATCATTTAAATTGTTTTTTAAATCTTCAAGTGTTCCGTGCCAAAACATGTAATAGCTAAGACCAATATAATCAAAATCTAACCCACCATTTAAAAAATACTTATCAAACCAATTGACATATAGCTGATTATTACCACCATTATCTAAATGCAGCATTATCTTGGCTGATAGCAAAATATCCCTGCAAGCTTTAATTCCAGCATTTAACAAGGTTACTAAATTAGAAAAATTATCCACCTTACCAATTGGCCATAAAAATCCATTAGTTATTTCATTTCCAATCGCCACAATATCTGGCTGTAAGTTTTCTTTTTTTAACTCAGCTAAAGTTTGATAAGTAAACACATAAACTGCTTTTTCTAATTGCTTTAAATTATAATTTTCCCAAGCCTTTGGAACAAACTGCTTTCCTGGATCAGCCCAAAAATCAGAGTAGTGAAAGTTTAAAAGAATCTTTAAGCCATACTGCTTACATCTTTTAGATAAAGCTTTTACCGTTTCTAAATCACAGTTACCAGCTCCATAAGGATTACCTTCTTCATCATAAGGGTCATTCCAGATTCTTAGTCTGATTAAGTTAAAGCCACAATCCTTTAAAATTAGTAGAGGATCTTTTTTTATTCCATGATGATAATAATTGCCTCCAGCTTGTTCTATTTCTAAAACACTGGACATATCAGAACCTTTAATCATCGCAATCTCCTTTTAACACTTTTTTAGCCTACTTCTTTTTGATAGGCAATACGCGGGTTACCATCTAACAGATAAATGATTCCACATTTTTTAAATTTCAATTTATCAAGTACATGTTGCATTACTTTATTATCTTCATGAGTATCAATTCTAATATTGTTGGTAAATCTGCTTCCATAGCTTACCGCAGCGCTTAATATCCCTTTAGCTTCTTTTTTGCCAGCTATTCTATGAATTGTTCCATAGGCAAAATTATTCAGCCATTTTCCTTCAATATGGTTATAAGTAACATCCTCTCCCAAAATAAAGGCAAATACTCCCACTATTTTATTATTCAGTTTTACAACATAACCTGTCTTATTTTCAAGATCCTTTTTTATTAAATCAATTGATGGATGATTATCTTTCCATTGCTGTGGATTTCCAGTTTCCCTCATAAATTCTCTGGCCTCTTTATAAATCTCAACTACCTTATCCAAATCTTTAAGTTCCATTAACCTGATTTCATAATCCTTGATACCTGAATCCAGTTTGAAATATTTCATCTTCGAACCATCACTGCTTCCACTATCATAATTTCGATTACCAACAATTTCCAGTATTTGCTTTTCATCAATTTCATTATCAATATATTTTTCTAACAGCTCCAATATTTTGCTTGTCTGACTTGTCGCTTTATCATATAGTTCCATAAATGTTTCATTGCTGGCAAATGTTAAATCAACCGGGCTGTGCCACAGCTCTCTACCATAATTCATTGCATCCATCTTTTCATCATATTCTAAAGGCATCATCATATTGACCACAACATTTGGCTTTTTCATCAGTTTTTCTAAATATTTAAAAAACCTATACTTTCCCTTCTTATATGCAAATACTTTTTCAGCTCTGGCCATGTCATCTAAACTATCTTTTACATCTTCAATTGTCACTTCATAATCAAAAACTTCTTTAATACAGTGCGACAACATTTCAGCTATCTTTTCTGCTGAATCTTTTAGTTTGACAATTTTCTTATCCGCTCGATAATCTTCAGGTTTAATTCCTTTAAGTTTCAAAAGAGCTAAATCTATCTGGCTTTCAAAAATCTGGTGAAGTCTTAAATTGTTTTTATAAGCCGAACCTGTCTGATAATTGACATAAGGATGAGCAATACTATCTAAAGCATGATGAGAAAAAAATCCCCCAATATAGACAAACAGTTGTCTATCGCCCTTCTTTTTGGCATATTTTAAAAGAGCATTAAAAAAATCATTAACCCTACCTTTATGTATCAGTCTTGAACAATTTCTAACTGTTTTTGCTCTTTCTTTGTTTTGAAATGGAAAATGATGATAAAACATAAAGGGATCAGGTCCCTGACAGCCTAAATAAAATATTTTATCATTCTCTTTAATTATCTGTTTGAAGCTTTTGATATTACAATTTGTCACAGCTTCTTCTCCACATAAGCAATGGCTTAAAACACTAGGCATTAGTCATTACCCTCCGTTCTCCTTATTATTATAAGGGAATAATCTGTAAATAGGATGTAAAAAATATCATCTGTACTATTCCTCAATATGCTCTCTTCCCATCGCAATAATAGTTTTAACATGATTATCATCTAAAGAATAATAAATCTGCTTCCCGTCTCTTTTAGATTTTACTAACTTGCCCTGCTTTAAAACTCTTAGTTGATGAGAAACAGCTGAAACAGTCATTTTTAATTCTTCAGCAATTTCACTTACTGAAAGTTCTTTTTCATAAAGGGCATATAAAATTCTTATTCTGGTTGAATCACCAAACAGTTTAAACAAATCTGCTAAATCATAAAGCATATTTTCTTCCATTTTTTTGTTAGCCATTTAATTTTTCTCTCCTTTTATTTTTTATCAGCATTATTCTCATCGCATTTAATACCGCCATAACCATCACCCCAACATCAGCAAATATTGCCAGCCACATACCAGCATAGCCAAATGCTCCCAATATCAGACTTCCAACTTTAACTGTTATCGCTAAAATAATATTCTGATAGACAATTATTAAAGTTCTTTTACTGAGTTTAATTGCTTCAACCAGTTTCAACAGATCATCATCCATCAAGACAACATCCGCTGCCTCAATAGCGGCATCACTTCCCAAAGCTCCCATGGCAATTCCAATATCCGCCATTGCCAAAGCTGGAGCATCATTTATGCCATCCCCTACAAAAGCCAGTTTCTGATCAGCAGGTTTTTCATTTATTACTTTTTTAACCAATTCTAATTTATCATTTGGCAAAAGCTGATAATGAATCTTTTCTATTTTTACTTTTTCAGCTACATCTTTAGCTACCTTTTCATTATCGCCAGTCAGCATATAGATATCTTTGACACCAATATCTTTTAGTTGTTCAATTGCTGTTATGGTATTTTCCTTAAGGACATCATTTATTACCAGATGACCTAAATACTCATCTTTAAGGCTTACATGAACAATAGTTCCAACACTTTTACATTTTTGATAGTCTATTTCTAACATTTGCATTAACTTATCATTTCCAACCGCTAACTGCTTTCCCTGATAGTGACAGATAATTCCTTGGCCAGCAATTTCTTTTATATCACTGATTCTTTTTTCATCAATTTCCTTACCATATTCCTTGGTAATGCACTTGGCAATTGGATGGTTTGAATAATACTCTCCATATGCCGCCAACATCAGAAGATAATCGTCATCTTCACTATGATGTATATCATTCACTGCAAAAACACCTTTGGTAAGTGTTCCTGTTTTATCCATCATCAACATTTTCACCTTAGCAAGTGTTTCTAAATAATTAGAACCTTTTATTAAAATTCCTTTACTGCTGGCTGTTCCAAGTCCAGCAAAAAAACTTAGCGGTATGGAAATGACCAAAGCACAGGGACAGGAAATAACTAAAAATGTTAAAGCTCTATATGCCCATTTTAAAAGTTCTACATTTCTATCAGTTAAAAAACTTATTAAAGGGCCAACTATCGCCAAAGCTAATGCACTATAAACAACTATTGGAGTATATACTCTGGCAAACTTACTGATAAAGTTTTCACTTTTACTTTTCAGGTTACTGGCATTTTCTACTAAATCCAATATTTTACTGGCGGTAGATTCTTCAAACTCTTTAGTTGTTTTTACTTTAAGCAACCCAGAAATATTTACACTTCCTGATAATATTTCATCATCAATATTTACCTCTACAGGCATTGATTCACCAGTCAGAGCGATTACATCCAGAACCGATTGACCTTCTATTATCACACCATCTATTGGAACCTTTTCTCCTGGTAAAACCGTAATAATTGTTCCCTTTTCTACTTCATAGGGATCAGCGATTACAAGTTTGCCATCTTCTTCAACATTGACATAATCTGGTCTGATATCCATTAAAGCACTGATACTTTTTCTACTTTTTCCAATCGCATAGCTTTGAAACAATTCACCAAGCTGATAAAAAAGCATTACGGCAATAGCTTCACTGAAGTCTTTTAAAAAAATTGCTCCAACTGTCGCGATGGCCATCAGAAAATTCTCATCAAAGGGTTGACGATCCAATATACCTTTAAAAGCCTTAACAAGCACATCATAACCTATCAAAAAATAAGGAATCAGGTTTAGTAAAAACCCTGATACTCCTTCTATTTTAAGTATCTGTAATATTGTTAATAAAATAGCTGACAAGATAATCCTTATCAGTATTTTCTTTTGTTTTTTATTCATTTATAAATAAATCTCACAATCTCTATCAACTTTTTTACAGTTGATTAATATTTCTTGCATTACATCTTCTTTTTCTGCACCATCTTCAAAATCAACAATCATCTTTTGAGTCATAAAATTAACAGTAGCATCTTTTACTCCAATTGTATTTTTTGCAGCATCTTCCATTTTGATAGCACAGGCTGCACAATCCACTTCTATTTTATAACTTTTTTTCATAAATATCCTTCTCCTCATTTGAACATTTGTTCAATCGTTAAATCAATTGTAGCACCTTATTCTTCCTTGTCAAGAAAAAACTATCTTCATTTTGATAGTTTCTAAGCTCTTAACATTTTGTCTTTCGTCCATTTGCTGTTATGAAAATACAGACTGGCAACTATTCCGGCTAAAGTAAAACCAAAGGCTGATGACGTATAGATAATATATACATTTTTTGGTAACAGCTGTAATCCAAAATATACAAATAAATATCGACTTATACACTGAGTAAAAATCGCTATTAACATTGGTCCTCTGACATTTCCGGCTCCCCTGATAGCACCATGATAAACATGCGACCAGCCAAGAGGAATATAGCTATATACTGTTATTCTTACTGCCATTGCTCCAGCAGAAATAATTAGTGGATCTTTATTAAATAGACTTACCCAGAAAGGTGCCGAAACAAATAAGAATGTACTGCTTATCAAAGTAATAATATTACATATTTTGATGCTTTGTTTGATGACCTCTTGAGCTCGTTTATATTCTTTGGCTCCCATATTTTGAGAAACCATATTGATAGTTACAGTTGCAACTGCTCCCATTGGAATATAAGCAAAGACTGCAATTTTATTTGCTACTCCAATGCCGGCAATATATTCATTTGGAAGTAGATTTATATAAGATTGAATCATCATCGTGCTTATCGCAATCAGCATATTTTGAATACCTGCCGGAACTGCTAAACTACAAATCTTTCCAAAAATTTTCCAATTAAAATCAATGTTTTTGAAATTAAACTGGACTTCTTCTAAAGATAGTATTTTATTTAAACATAAAATATCGACCACAAATTGAGAAATTATTGTCGCTAAAGCTGTTCCTGTAACACTTAAATCTAATACCCTTACAAAAATAACACCTAATGCCAAATTCAAAAAACAGGAAAGTATCAGGTATTTTAATGGAGTTTTTGAATCACCAATACTTCTTAATATGAAGAAACACATCATGTATGTTAATGAAGAAGCTGTACCTAAAACATATATGCTTAAATAACTATATGCCAAATCATATAGTTCAACTTTGATATTGCTGACATTCATTAAATAGGGAATACAGATATAAGAAACAACTGTTAAAAGTAGGCCACCAAAGGTTGCTATTACTAAACTTGTTTCAATTGACTCTTTAATTTTCCTTTTATCTTTAGCTCCAACATATGTTGCAACAACTATGCCTGCCCCAAGCCCTAAACCATGAAAAAAAAGATTATATATATTGGAAATTATACTACAGGAACTAACTGCACTTAACGCCTCTTTAGAAACATAATTTCCGACAATCATTGCATTTGTCAAATTATAGACCTGCTCAAAAACATTAGCCAGCATTATAGGCCAAACATATTTTAATAATTGTTTAAAAATGTTGCCTTCGGTCAATGTAACGCTAGATTTTTTACTCATGCTTTACTCCTGTAAAGCAATTATAACATTTTATTTATTGTTTTAAATACTTTGTCAAGTGGTAAACCCATTATTGTATAAAAGTTGCCTTCAATAGCTGAAATATATCTTGCCGCCCAACCTTGAATTGCGTATCCGCCAGCTTTATCATAAGGCTCGGATGTTGTAATATACTCATCAATTTCTTTTTCTGCAATATCATTAAAATGAACAATTGAGGTATCAGAAAAAATAACATCCTCTCTGTCTGATAAAACAGCGACACCAGTAATGACATAATGTTCTCTGTTTTTCATTTTCAGCATCATCTCTTTAGCCTGTTTTTGGTTTTTGGGTTTTCCTAAAATCACATCATCGACTACTACGATCGTATCACTGCCTAAAACAACCTTGTCAGGATGCATTTCAAAGACAGCTTTAGCCTTCTGATAAGCTAAAGCTTTTACTAGTTCCTCAGGTGATAAATCATTGGAAGCTACTTCATTTACTTCTGATACAACGACATCAAAATCAAAACCCAATAATTCTAATAATTCTTTCCTTCTAGGTGACTTGCTGGCTAATATTAATTTTTTCACCCTGATTCTCCTTTGATTTCTAATATCATATCTCTTAACTGAGCAGCTCTTTCAAAGTCTAAAATTCTGGCTGCTTCTCTCATTTCTTTATCTAATCTTACTAATAATTGCTCTGTCTCTGCTCTTGATTGTTTTTTAATCTTTTTGCTCATATATTTAATCGCCATTTCATGAGTTTCTTTTGAACGAATTGGCTCTCTTATTTCTTTTTTGATAGTTGTTGGAATAATACCATTTTCTTCATTAAACTTCTTTTGAATCTTTCTGCGACGATTTGTTTCCTCAATTGCTCGAGACATAGAACCAGTAATATTATCTCCATACATGATTACTTTGCCGTTGCTATTTCTGGCAGCGCGACCGATAGTCTGAATTAAACTTCTTTCACTTCTCAAAAACCCTTCTTTATCAGCATCAATAATGGCAACTAAAGAAACTTCTGGAATATCCAGGCCTTCTCTAAGCAGGTTTATACCAACTAAAACATCGTATTTGCCTTTTCTTAAATCACGAATAATTTCTGTTCTTTCTAAGGTTTTGGTCTCATGATGCAAATATGCCACTTTATACATTCTATTATGTAGATATTTTGTTAATTCTTCAGCCATTCTGACAGTTAAAGTGGTTATTAAAACTCTTTCTTTTCTTTCGACTCTTAAATCAATTTCGTAAGCCAAATCATCGATTTGTCCTTTTGAAGGACGGACTTCTACTTCCGGATCTAATAAACCTGTTGGACGAATGATCTGTTCAACTACTTCGCCGTTTACCTTATTCAATTCATAATCTCCAGGTGTCGCACTGACACAAATAACCTGATTGATCGCTTTTTCAAATTCATTAAATCTTAATGGTCGATTATCTAAAGCGCTAGGCAGTCTAAAGCCATAATTAACCAAAGTTTCTTTTCTACTTCTATCCCCATTATACATACCCCTGACTTGAGGAATTGAAACATGCGATTCATCTATAATCATTAAAAAATCATCACCAAAATAATCAAACAAAGTCCAAGGTTTTGATCCTGGTTCTCTAAATTCCAAATGACGAGAATAGTTTTCTATTCCTGGACATACTCCAAATTCTCTTAAAGCTTCCAAATCATAAGTGCATCGCTGTTCCAATCTCTGTTTTTCTAAAAGTTTTCCTTCTTTTTCGAAATAATCTAATCTTTCTTCCAATTCAATTTCAATATTTTCACAAGCTTTGAGAATATCGTCCTTACTTTTTGCATAGCCGGTAGCTGGAAAAATATTGTAAACAGTATAGTATTCTAAAGTTTTATTGGTAATAGTGTCTATTTCACTGATTCTTTCAATTTCATCATCAAACAGCTCTATTCTTAAAAAATAGTTGTCCGTATGACCCAGACTTACATCGATGACGTCTCCTCTTAACCTGAAAGTCCCTCTTTTCTGTTCAATATCATTGCGACTATATTGTCTATCTACCAGCATCATCAATAAATCTTTTCTTGTGATTTTCTGATTAGTTTTTATCGTAAAAAATAAATCTTTATATTGATTAGGGTCACTTGAAGCATAAATACAGGCAACAGAAGCGACAATTATTGTATCACGGTGTTCTAAAACTGCATTATAAGCTGCTAAACGTAACATATCTAACTCTTCATTGATCATCGAGTTTTTCTCAATATAGGTATCCGTTTTTGGCAAATAGGCTTCCGGTTGATAATAATCAAAATTTGAAACAAAATATTCCACATGATTATTAGGAAAAAGTTCTTTTAACTCTGAATACAATTGTCCCGCTAAAGTCTTATTATGTACAAATACTAAAGTAGGTTTATTAATTTTTTCAATCACATTAGCCACAGTAAAAGTTTTCCCAGTGCCCGTTGCTCCTAAAAGAACCTGATACTTTTTATTTTCTTTTAAGCCTGTAACTAACTGTTCTATTGCTTTAGGTTGATCTCCCTTAGGAGTATAGTTGCTAACTAATTGAAATTTTCCCATATGCATATTATACACCAATACTTCTATCCTTAATAACCTGAACAAATAAAAAGTCCAGTTTTCACTGAACTTTAGAACTTTGTTATCTATTGCTTGATTAAATCTAATGCATAATTCATTTGCGTGTCATATTTTTCAGTTTCAAGCTGCCAAGCTCTAACAACCGAACTATTTAAAGCACTGGCACAAACTTCATCCAAAATGCCAGTAACTTCAATTCCTCTATCTGTCTGGAAAGAAATCAGTGCTTCTTTAGTCATTTGCGAAAAATAACCATCCCTTCTATCGACTCCATATCCTAAGAAATCCAGCATCGATTGCATTTGGGCAACCTTATCAGAAACGGTATCATAGTGATAAAACACACCTTCATCAATAGTCAGATAATTCATATACAGAACATCATGTAATTTTATCTCATAATCAGGAGCTATACCTGTTCCACCAATATAGACGCCATTGCTGCTTTTCCAGATTAAATCTGTATATTTAATTGCACTGCCATCCATTAACATTCTGGTAACCTGAGCAACTCCTTTTCCATAAGTTGTCTCACCCACTATGATGGCATTACAGTGCTCTTTCATCGCTAAAATAAATACTTCTGAACTACTTGCTGTGTAGCCATTGGCTAGAAGAATGATCTTATCATAATTGTATTTATTTCCAGCAGTAGCGATATCTAGAATTTCATTTCCTTCTCTGTCATACTCTCTCATGACAATATCTCCCTTATCTAAGAAATAAGAAGCGATTGTATTTAGAGTTGAAGCATATCCGCCTCCATTATCTCTTAAATCTATAATAATCCTTGTTACATTGTGTTCTTTTAGGTAATCTAGATGATTTTTAAATTCCTTACCTGTTCCATCAGAGAAAGAAGTTAAGGTGATAATTCCAATACCATCAACTATTTCAGAAAATACTGTATTAGAAATAGTATTTCTAATAATTGGAATATCAATTGTTTCATTTTCTCTTAAAACTGTTACTACTACTTCAGTACCAACTTTTCCTTTTATTCTATCGGCAATATTGTCTATACCTATTGATTCTACACTTTCCCCATCCACAGCGACAATAATATCACCCGCTAATACTCCACTTGCTTCAGCAGGAGAAGAACGAATCACACTAACAACCAATATCTGGTCATCGACAACTGTATAAGTAACACCAATTCCGACAAATGATGATTCTAAAGAACCTGTAAATTGAGCCAATTCACTAGCACTCATATATTCTGTATGAATATCTCCCTGTGCTCTGACCATTCCATAAATAGCATCATCAACCAGCTGCTGACTGTATTCATCAGAATCCTGACCAAAATAAAACTCCGTCAGCATAATTTCATGTACCGCCTGTAAAGTGGCAAACTTTCTATCCAATGCTGTTCCACTGACATAGCTGCCCACAAACATCCCACCTATAAAGGTTGCAGTACATAGCAAAACAACCAATAATACTTTAAATAAACCCTTTAAAAAATTCCTCATATAAATCACCTTTTAACATTTTAGCACAATAAAAAAGGTGCAACAAGTTGCACCTAACTACCTACCCAATAATATTTGCCGTAACGATATCCGTAGATATCAGTAGGGTTTACAAAGCACGGAGCTGCCCATCCTCTGTTAGCACATGAATTTTTGATATGATAAGACAATCCAAAAGTATTGTTATAACGTTTAAAATCATTAAGAATCTTTTTAACAGTAGTTGTAGATGTTGTACCTAAATAGGTAATCGCGAAATGTAAATGTGGCCCTGAAGAACTGCCACTATTTCCCGTTGTACCCATTACTGTTCTTCCCTGATAAACGATATCACCAACTTTAACGTAGATGTCTTTTAAATGGTCATATTGAATAAAATAGTATTCATCGTTGATTAAAACTAAGATGAAAACATAGTTGCCTCGACCCCAGTTGCAGGTATTGCCATAATAGCCACCATTGTATGCACATCCTCCTCTTGCATCAACTACCACTCCATTGCCAACCGGGTATATATTTACTCCAATTCTTACTGCCGCATCTATCGCTGCATGAAATCCACCACTTTGATAATAATAGCAGCCTGCAGAAATCCAGAATGATGTATTTTTAAAGAATGGAGCAAAGCCATTAGATGGGTATAAAGCATTGATAGCTGCATCGATTTCATCAATCCTTTTTTCAAGTTCAGAATAATCTTTTTCTAATGCATCCATCTGTTGTTGGAATTCAGCTTCTTTTCTTTGAAACTCTTCCATTAACTCCAAAGCTGCAGCCTTTAGTTTTTCTAAACCATTCTTTTGAGTCTCCAAAGATGTCTGTTGTATAAATAAATTATTCTTTTGAATTTCTAGATTATCAACATCAATCTGCAACAAATCTTTTTCCTTCTGCATCTCTTCAATCTTAAACATATCATAATCACTGATTTCAGCGATGGCACTTATTCTTCTTAATAAATCAATAAAGCTATCTGCACCCATAATGAACCTGATGTAAGAACTGGTTCTAACATTAGATTGAGATGCCGCCATTCTTTCTTTGATCTGATTATTTAAATTTTCAATTTTAATTTTTCTTTCTTCAATCTGGATATTTAATTCTTCTATATTTTCTTCCAAAACTATAATTGTATTCTGAATTGCCTTAATCTCCTTTTCAAGTGAAGCAATTTTATCATTGAATTGGGCAATCCTTTTTCCTTCAGATAAAATATTGGCTTTCAGATTTTTTAAATTAGCAGCAGTTTCATTAATCAAATCTTTTAATTCATCTTGTTTTTGCTGTTCATATTTTCTAAAACGAATACAAGTCTGCTTTTGCTCGTCACTCAATTGCGTTTGCGTTGAACACAAATCACAATAATATTCATAATTATTTTCAAAGTCTTCATCATCAGCTAATACATTTCTTTCAGATTGAAAAGTACTGAAAGAAATCAGTATGCACAATGTTACTAATAATAATTTCAAAAACTTCTTTAATATCTTCATCGTTTCCACCTCAATGAACGCGTAGCTGACCACCAAGATCCGATCAAACCGACAAAAACTCCAACTGCCAGCAAAATTGCGCTGACATATAAAGTAAATGGGAATACATCAACCAACTTTAAAATGCCTGAAATCAACTGTCCGTTCATTTGTTCATAAAAATACTGGTAGCCAAAAACAGTTCCCACACATGGTAAGATAGCACCTATAATTCCAATAAATATTCCTTCTAAAACCAGAGGAATTCTAATGTAACTATTTGTTGCTCCAACCAGCCTCATAATCCCTATTTCCTCTCTTCTGGAGTGAATAGTAATTTTAATAGTGTTGTAAATCAAATAAATTGCCAGAGGTATTATAGCAAGAGCTAAAACTAAGCCCGCTTTTCTGATACCTCCCAATAAAGAAATAAAATTCTCAATGGCAAAACCACCAAAATTTACTTCAGCAATACCATCAAGTGTTCCAATTTGCTTTGACACCTCTGAAATTGAAAAACCTGTTGAAACAGAAACAATAAATGCTCTTGATAATGGATTATCATCTCGGTAGATTTCAAAAATACTTCCTGATTCACCATACTGTTCAATAAAATAAGTTAATTCCGAATCTGCATCCGAATAAACAACTCCAGCAACACCAGAAATTCTACTTACTTTCAGTTGAAGTTCTTCAATATCCTTTTCTTCAACATCATTATCTATTTTTACGAAAACCTGAATTTCTTCCTCTATATCATAAGTAATCTGATTTATGTTAGCAATCAGTACACCCAAAATACTAAGAATAGCCAAGGTAATCGAAATAGTAACAACTGTTGAAAAAACCATGGCACGATGATGCCTTATGCCCCACCACGCTTCTTTGAAAGCACGTCCTATTCTTCTAAACATGGATATAGCCTCCTTCAGAATCATCAGAAACAATACTGCCATTATCTAAAAGAATTGTTCTCTTTTTATATGTGTCAACTAATACATAATCATGAGTTACAACAATAATTGTTGTGCCTGATCTATTAATTTTCTCCAGCAATTCAATAATTTCCTTTGAATGTCTAGGATCTAGATTCCCTGTCGGCTCATCACAAATCAAGATCGATGGATTATTAGCTATAGCTCTACCGATAACTACTCTCTGTTGCTGGCCACCTGAAAGTTCAGTTGGATAACTGTTAAATTCGTTTGCCAGATCAATAATTTCCAACACTTCTTTTACTCTTTTACGAACTTCTTCCTTCGATTTGTTGATAACTTCCAATGCGAAAGCAATATTATCAAATACTGTTTTATTTTTTAACAATTGATAATCTTGGAAAACTACTCCGATTTTACGACGATATAAAGGAACTTTACCAAAGCGTAAACGCCCTACATTAGTACCATTAACCAGAACTCTTCCTTTAGTAGGAATTTCTTCACCATTTAACAACTTGATCAATGTACTTTTTCCAGAACCTGTTTCTCCAATGATATAAACAAATTCTCCATCTTGTATTTCCAAAGAAAAATCATTTAAAGCTTTTGTTCCATTTTTATAGATTTTTGAAACATTTTCTAAGACAATCATAACTTCTCTCCTACGATAATCTATATATTAATATAATAATAGCATATATGTTAAATTAAACTCTTACTTCAAAACTGAACCCTTCGCCTTTGATTTCTTTAGCATCAGCTACTATCACAAAGGCATATTTATCAATTTTCTCAATAACTTTTTCCAATTGATGATATTGCTGTTTTGAAACTACTGTCATAACAGCTTCCTTTTCTTCATCAGTATATCCACCTTTTACCGGAACGATTGTTGTTCCTCTATCTAATTTATCATGTATATAGGTACTTATTTCATCTTTCTTTTCCGAGATGATAAATAACGAAACAGCTCTATCTGTTTTTGGTACCATCATCTTGTTGATTACTGAATTATATAGATATACAAAAACTAAACCCATCATTACATCTTGAACACTGAATACCAATACTCCTACTAAAGCTGTTATTGCATCAACAATAAAGAATGCTACATGCAATGGTATGCCAGCATACTTATGTATTAATATCGCTGGCACATCCATTCCTCCTGTTGAAGCTTCTTCTCTTAACACCAATGCTAATCCCACACCTGTTAAGATACTGCCATAAATAATGATTAAATATGGATCAGCCTCAATATGATAAGGAAAAAAACTGAAAATAGTTATAAAAACAGGATATACAATTGAACTGATAAAGGTTTTCAGTGCAAATTCCTTACCTAGAAGGAAATATCCCAAAACAAAAGTAAAAACAATAAGAATGTCAATCACTATTGTTGCACTTATACCAAACAGATGTTCTATGATAATGCCGACACCGGCAACGCCACCAGATAATATATTATGCGGTAAAACAAAGTATACTACTGCTATTGCGAAAATAAAATTCCCTAAAACAATTAATAATACACTTTTAATTTTCTCGCTCATACCACATTACCTCAGTCTATATAATACCACAACTACTTAAAAAGGGGCCAGTAATACCTTTATAGTTTACCAGCTTCCTCCACTGCTGCCACCAAATCCGCCACCTGATGAAAACCCACCACCTGAAGATGAACCACTTCCACTACTGCTGTCAGAAGGAGCAGAAGTCATTGTTCTTTGCATTGTATGCAGATGTGAATCCATTGAATGCATCATATGATATCTATCATGATAATAATAAGGCGAACTATACCAGTCACACTCTTCAAAGGTTAAATTTCTAAAATGTTCATTCCAGACATTTGTCAAACCTAAAGCATAGGCAAATGGCAAGATATCATAGAAATAATATGGATTTCTTTCTACCAGATCTTCTAATTTTTCTTGATTGGCATTAATAATAAATTCTCTTAAACCAAGTATTCTTGATAACATTTCATTACCATACTCAGTTTTCTTTCGCATATACATCGCAGTTACCAGAATAAGAATCTGAAAAACAGATATTGTTATCAGATGGAACATATCTATCTTGGCTCTATTAAACACAAATGCTAATATTATCATCGGTATTATTTCTAAAATCAACACCACTAAAGTCAGTAATATTTTCTGCCACCATTTAAAAATAAATCTTTTCTGGTACACATAATTTAACAGGAAACTACCTAAAACAATTCCGACACTTCCAAATGTCGCCAAACTTATAAAGACAAAAGTATAATTACAATATAATTCAACCAACAAAAAGGCTGACAAAAATGGTACAAAGCTGAATATTGAGCAAGTTATCTGTACCGCTATCGAGCTTGAAGTTGAAAGTTTCCTTCTTTCTGTGTGGTAATATTTTTTCAGCGATTCTTTTGCTTTATTCATAGTTGTATAAAACGAATTCTGAAGCGTGCTGACAACTACTGTATCTTTACCCTTAAATAATCGATTAAATAATATCTTTTCAAAACCCTTGGCATTACTTTCCAGATTATTAATTTTTGTCAAAATCAAATCATCCTCAGTTTCACTAATTGTAATAATACCTTTTCTTCCCCAGTCCAGAATCAAAGAAATCAAATCGGAACTATTAACTTCTTCATCAATTATTACTCCCACCTCAGCTGAAGTAACATCTTTTGGAGCATGATATTCTACCAGAGGCATAATTGGATCATCTTTTCCAAAGATAAAGAATAAAATCAGATAAATGATTCCAAAAATCATCGATATTATTGCCGCAATAAAACCATATTTGTTTGGATTAGGAAATTTAAAATAATTTTCCCCTAATAAAACCTGAATTGTAATTCCCTCATCGGGCGCTATTTTACCTTCATATTTCCCAATTATTGTATTATCTATTCTTTCAATCGTTAACTGTCCTTGACTACCGATACTATTAAACATTCCTTCTGGAGAAGAAACGAAAATGTTTTTATTATCAAAAGGTGCTGGAAAATGAATAGTAAATTCACATCTGTGAGTGTAGGTATTCCAGCCTTTAGTAATGATATTCATAAATAACATATCCTGACCATCTAAATCTAAATCAGTTGTATTGATTATATATTGCCACTTGTATGTTTCATAATCGTTAGCATAATAATCCGGGTGTCCGATTTTAATTTGTACATCTCCATTATGATAGTAAATACTGTATTTATGATAGGATAAGACCTTTATCTTGCTGATTGGAAAACGATAATATTTCTTTATTATTTTTCCATCTTTTTCCCAATCCATATTATATTCGTCAGTCAGATTTATATAAATCCCATGACGTTTTTTATTAAAGCGAACCGACATCGTTTCAGTTACTAAAAGCGAACCATCTTCATTAACTACAATATCAACATTATGAAAATTAATGTCAAAAGCCTCTAAAGAATTTACCTCTTTAACACTGACAATTGATAGACAGATTAATATCACTGTTAATAATTTAATTAATTTTTTCATGGTCATTCACCTTCTTTTATTAATTATATCTTACAATCTATTTTTAAAGCTACTTTTTATGATTATTCCTGTTTCGTTGCAGGATTATCTAATGTGCCAATAAATAGAATTGAATTCGTTTTTTTATCGTGTATAACATAAATAAATGGTTTATTAAAATTTAAATTCAAATAACTGGCTGGAGGAATCATTGCTTTCATCAGCATTATTTCTGTTACTGCAGCGGCTTCCGTTCCAGCTTCATCGACAATTATCTTTACTTTTTGCAAGACATCACTGACTACTAGCGAATCATTGCTGATTTTAGTGAAATCAGCATTGTCTTCAAAAATTATTTTTAAAGGTGTCTGTGCTAAAAGACTTTTAAAATTGATTGTAAAATCAACATTAAACTTTGGTAAAGAAAGTTTAATATACTGATAATTTTCAGTCTGGCTAATCAATTTTATAAATTCATTATCAATTTTTTCTATTACTTTTTTTATTCCTCTTTTAGGCTTGATAAGTATCATTTCAACTCTACCATCAGAATAAGGCAAAATTGTTGCCTGACATTCTTTATCTTCATAATAATTTAAATATTCTGACATATTCATAAAATCAACTTTAACAGTCCTTTTATCATCTATTCTGAATACTTTTTTCCTGGTGCTTTCTTTTTTAAATTGCGTCATCCAGTTAGCTTTAAAATATAAAGTATTGATTAATATTGTTTTAATGCTAGCTTGATAGTTTTCTTCATGAAGTTTTTTTATCAGACCATTGGTGTTTCTTTCTACCCAGCTGTTTACTTCATCGAGTACTTCATCACTGCTGAGCACTCCTGAGTAAATGTCACCATTATAGTAATCTGCTACTTTTTGTAAATAGAGTTTCTTGATTTTATAATTGTTATCTATCCAGACAGAATTACCAATTTTTAATATTGTTGACCCTTTAATTCCGGTTAGTAAATTCAGCTTATTATTAAGCGCTATACTTAAATCTTCAATTTCAGCGCTAAAGGCTTCCTCCAGTTTTATCTTTGTTTCATTGTTTGCTCCTAAACTTAATAACCCTAAAGCAAATAAAAGAGAAACAGGTGAATAAATCACATTTTCTGCTTCTATTTTTTTAAATATATCCAACAACAAATCGTTAACACAAATATTTTTGGGTGTTTTAATGATTTCATTTCTTTCAAATTGTTCAGTCAAACAAACAACTCTATTCATCTTTTACCTCTTCTTTCACTAACAAATCTTTAAAGTCTCTTCCCACAGCATCTTTGATTATTCCTTTGTAGACAAACTTTATTCCTTTGATTTTTAAGAAATCTGCTGGGCGAAACATATTCGGTTTTTTAAGAATATCTATTTCCCCACTCTGCTGTAAAGCGGTGGAGACAAATTCAGAGCAGAAAAAACGTCCCTTTCTTGGATAATCAATTTTTGTTTTACACAACAAAAGGCCGATACCGTTAAATGGCAATTTTTTAGCTACCATTGTTTCAACATAATTTTTTGTCTTATTGTAAGCCTCTTCACTCACTTCCAAATAATAGACTCCCATTTTTGACCTGTTATAGTACTTATAAAACCCTTCAGTAAAAGGTTCTACTTTTAAACTGGCTGGAAACATACTGAAAGTATACTTTCTGCCTGCCGAATACATCGGTTGAAGAGTACTGTTAAAACTGATTGAAGAATGAGTATACTCATCCTTGGTAACCCAACCTATTAATCTTGATAATAAAGTTGATGATTTCGTTAGTATTATAAATATTTTTTTCACCTAATTAAACCTGTACACTACATTATATGTTTTCTTTTCATTCGCATTTAAAATACTGCTGAAGAAGTGCCCTTTATGATTGTTGTCTGGGAACAGTTGAGTTTCCATTGCTATTCCGCCGTTTTCCTGATAAATGTAATTTCCCTTTCCTAACTGATCGCCTAAATAATTGCCAGTATAAATCTGTAAACCCGGCTGGTCACTTTCCACTGTCATCAAAATCCTGCCATTGGTTAAATAACCAACTTCCTGCAGGTTTCCATTATATCCATTGATAACAAAATTCAAATCATAACCTTTACCATAAATTAGAGGCAGATAATCTTTTCTGATATCTTTACCGATAGCTTTAAACTCTCTAAAATCAACTGCTGTATCAGCTACCAGTAAGATTTCTCCTGTAGGAATTAAATCTTTATCTGTTGGTGTATAGTAATCAGCATTTATTTTTAACTGATGATTTAAGATATTTTTTTGGTCGTGGCCATCTAAATTGAAATAAGTGTGTTGAGTTGGATTAAAGATAGTTTTTGCATCAGAAACACAACTGAAAGATTGATATAAAGCATTATCTTCAACAACAAAAACAATTTCATATTCTCTATTTCCAGGGAAATTATCTTCTAAATGTTTTTGTTTGACTTGACAGATTAACTTATTACTGCCAACTTTTTTTACATCATAAATTTTCTTTTGACAGCTTTTAGTGGTATGCGAATGTAAATTGTTTGTCTTATCATTAACTTCCAGTGGATAAACTTTGTCATCTATAGTTATTTCAGCCCCCTTGACTCTGTTGCAATTTGGCATAACCGACATACCAAAAGCAGCGCCATTATCAAAATAATCTTCAACATTTTCATAACCTAAAGCTACATCAACTCCCTGATAGACTATTTTTGTTACTGTGGCACCATAATTTAAAACTGTCACCTGTAAATCTTTATCTTCAATGACATATTCAAATATTTCTTCATTATTTTTTGTAAAACCGATTGATTTCATATAACTTACCTGTCTCCTGTCTTTTCGTTAAATTAATTATAACATTAAAAAAATAATCTTCACACAAATGAAGATTATTAATATGTTTTAGCTCTTTTCAAAGCTGATTTGGCCATTGCCGGTCCAATAAATTCATATAAAATTGATGTGGCAACAACTACAGTTTCCAAAGATAAGCCTAAACTTCCGCCAAGAGATCTGGAAGCCATCGCTGCTAAAGCAATAGCAACTCCAGCTTGTGGAAATAAAGCTAAACCTAAATTTTTTGTTGTCAAATCATCCTTGCCGGTAATTTTACAGCCAATGAAGGCTCCTGTGTATTTGCCAGCAAATCTAACTACAAAGTATACTAACACCAAAACTGTCAGTGGAATTGAATCAACAGACATAGAATTGTTAAATAAACCATCCATTTTGAAATTCAAACCACTTCGAACAAAAAACAGCATTAAAATAGGTGGGCTGAATATATTTACCTGTTCAAAAAGTTTTTCATCTTTAGAAATATTAATATAAACCATTCCCATTGACATACAACCTAATAGAGGTGAAACATTATATAAAGCACAGATTCCACTGAAACCCAACAATATCGCTAAAACAATTATTAAACGATTGTCTTCACTACGATAATCCGGCAATAAAAATCTTAACAGAACGCCTTGCAAGCCACCTGCGATAATAATAATCAGATTCGTCATTACCGGCATAAACACATCCATCATGCTGAATTTATGATTCATCAAACCAATCGCAATTGATAAGCTGATAGAAAAACTCAACAAACTGATTAAATCATCTACTGCGATAACCTGGATTAATGTATAAACAAAATTCCCTTTTGCCTTTTTTTGTCTGATCGTCATAATGGTGCTGGTAGGGGCAGTTGTTCCAGCAATCGACGATAATATTAGTGAGAAAGGCAGATTAATCCTTAAAATAAAACGACAGACAATAAACATTAGAAGACTACAAAACAATGTTTCAGTTAAAGCAATAACTGAAGAAGGTATAATCCCTCTTTTCAATCTTTTCATCTTAAAGAATTGACCAGCACTGAAAGCAATTAAGGATAAAGATACATCAGATAAAAATGAAGTTGATTCAATAAATTCTTTTGAAATTAAATTTAAACCATACGGTCCAATTATTACTCCTGAAACAATATAAGCTGTTACATTAGGCAAACGCATTAACTTAGTTATTCTAGTTAATCCGAAACCAGCTAAAAGAATGATTGCCAAAGACATAACAATCCTGGTAGTTTCTGGAGCTTGCTCCAACAAGCTATTTCTCAATAAAAGCAAAAAATTTACTATCAAAATATCTCCTCCGAAATAAATGCATATTAATTCTATCGATTTTCTTGCATAAAATCAAATTATATAATTTAATATATATATAAAATAATTTTATAGGAGGGATCGTTATGTTAGACTCAAAATTGGAAACACTTCTTGTACTACATGAAGAAGGAAACTTCACCAAGGCCTCAAACAGGTTAGGAATTACTCAACCAGCTGTTTCAACTCATATCAAACAATTAGAAGAATATTTTAATTGTAAACTCTTCATTCGCAGTAAAAACGAAATTAAACCTACCGAACAGGGGCTAATTGTTATCAACTATAGTAAAAGAATGAAAGCTTTAGAGAGAAAACTGCTCGATGAACTTTCAGCTGGTGATAATAAGCCTACTAAAATTAAGATCGGAATCACCCACACATCTGAAAATAACCTGATTGCTGAAACCATAGGAAAATATAGCAGTATGAATAATGCTATTTCTATAACAGTTATCACAGATGTAATAAAAAATCTTTATAGTATGCTAGAAAATTATGAACTCGATTTAATAATAGTTGAAGAAAAACTGAACAAGCCTAACCTCCGTTTTTTGATGATGGATACGGATTATCTGCTCTGTATTCTTTCCAACAATAATAAGCTGGCTAAAAAATCATTGGTTACTATCAACGATTTAAAAAAACAAAAGATGATTATGCGTTTGCCGACAAGTGCAACTAGAGAACTGTTTGATTCGACATTAAAAAGCATTAATGAATCTATCGATAACTTTAATATTGTTTTAGAGGTAGATAATATCTCTACTATCAAGGATTTAGTGAGAAAGGATATTGGTGTGTCAATATTACCAAAAAGCAGTTGTGAAAACGATGTCAGAAAAAATAGACTTACTGCCTTACCAATTGAAAATCTGTCAATGATCAGAGAAACAAATATTGTTTACAACAATGACTTCATTCATATTCATGTATTAGATGATATCTTAAAATTATATAAAGAAAGTTCACATTAAAACTTTAAAATTTATTTTCACCTGTCAGAAGTCAAAAAAAGATGGGTTTAAAATCAAAATCCATCTTTTATATTTCTTAATTAAACAATGACCTGTATAAATTTTTATACTTTTCAGCCGAGAATTGCCAACTCACATCTTTCTTCATCGCATTTCTAATTAACTTTCTCCAATCTCTCTTTTTGAAATAGTAAACGTGAATTGCGTATTTTAGAACATACATCAGTTCATCACCACTAAAGTATTGGAATGAGAATCCTGTCCCTGTCTTTTCATATTCATTATATGGTTCAACAGTATCTTTCAGACCTCCAGTCTCCCTCACCAATGGTAGTGTTCCATATCTCATTGAAATAAGTTGAGAAATTCCACACGGTTCAAATAATGACGGCATCAAAAACAGGTCAACACCGGCATATACTTCATGAGCCAACTCTTCAGAATAGCCACAGTAGAATACTGCTCTGTGTGGATAATCATACTCAATCTTCTTTAATTGATTTTCAATATAACTATCCCCTGTACCCAGAATAACTAATTGAATATCCTGTCCCATAATCTGGTTCATTTTTTCAATTAATAAAGCTGCACCTTTTTGCCAGGTCAATCTTGAAACCATTCCTACTAACATAACATCATCAGCTACCCTTAAGCCTAAGCGCTTTTGTAAAGCTTTTTTACATTTCTTTTTGTTAGCTAAAGCAGTTACGCTGTAATTATGTGGAATATATTTATCTGTTTTTGGATTCCAGATTTCAGTATCAATGCCATTTACAATACCTACCAAATCAGCTTGACGAGTAGCTAATACTCCTTGCATTCTTTCCCCAAACTCTTCTGTCAGGATTTCCTTAGCATAGCTTTCACTTACTGTTGTAACTTTATCAGCGTAAGTAATAGCTGCCTTCATAAAGCTGATACCCTCATCAAACTTAATATCCCCATGTTCATAAAATTTGTAATCCAGGTTAAAATATCTAAGCATTTCTTTTGGATAATTACCCTGAAACAGCAAATTATGAATTGTGTAAACATGTTTAATTCTATGATATTTTTTATCACGATATTCCTGTTTACATAAGATTGGAATCATTCCTGTATGCCAGTCATGACTGTGAATGATATCAATTTTAAAAGGTAGTAATGGAAGCATTTCTAAAACTGCTTTATTATAGAAAGCAAATCTTTCACCATCATCAACAAAGCCGTACATTCCATCACGATTGAAATAATCATCCTGTCTGATGAAATAGTAATCGATATCATTTAAACTTGTATGATAAAGAACAGCATCTTTATCAATCAATCCAGATTGCACATGGAAACTGCCGACTTCTTCAAGTTCGAAATTATCCATGATTTTTTTGTATAAAGGCATTACTACCGCAACTTTAAACTCATCATCGTTGATACATTGTGGAAGAGAGCCAATAACATCTGCCAATCCACCTGACTTAATGAAAGGTAAACCTTCACTAGCCGCAAATAATAAACCTTTCATAATTATATTGTGTCTCCTCTTCTTACATAAGCAATCTGATCGTCATTACCAACAATTTCTTTGTTTACAAGTATTTTCGCATCCTTATCAATTACCGCATTTTCTACTATAGCATCTTCGCCAATTATCGTGTTTGGTAAAAGCACTGCATTTTTAACTCTAGCACCCTTTTTGATTTTAACTCCTCTTCCCAAGATACAATTTTCAATTTTCCCTTGAACTACACAGCCATTTGCGACCATACAGTTTTTAACTTCTGCTCTTGGAGTGTAGTGAGCAGGAGGAGAATCGTTAGTTTTAGTATAAACTGGCCAATCACGACTGAATAGCTCCTTAGCTTTAACATGATTAATCAATTCTAAATTAGTGTAATAGTATTCTTCTAGCGAATTTAGACAAGCTAAATATCCTTCATATTTATAACCTTGAATATTGATATATTTAATGTTGTCATCATTAGCCAGGAAAGCTCCAATTGAATACGCTGCTGAACGCTGAGCTGCTTCATCAATTAAATCTAACAGGAAATCTTTATGCATTACATATGTTTCCAGTGAGATGTTTTTAACACTCGTTGATCCATGACTGACTTTCATCAAGACGACTCTATTGTTAATTAAATCAAACTCTTCACATCCGATGAAATGTTTATCACCATCAGTTACCTGTTTATATACCGCTGTTACATCTGCACCTGTTTTGATGTGTTGCTCAACAACATCCTGATAATTGATTTTACAAATCATATAACTAGGAGCGATAACCACATATTCCTGGTTAGCTTCTCTAATATATGAAGAGTATTGACTCAACAGGTTGACATCAGTGAAATACAATTTGTTTGTAATATTTTTATCTGAATAAAGAATCTGTAAAGAACCACTCTTTGAGTTAATGTTGTAATGAGAACCAATTCCAATATGTTCAATTAAAGATCTAGGTTTATCTTTGATTAAAACTTTAATATGATCAATTCCAGAATTAACCATGTTACTTAATACAAAGTCAACTACACGATACCTTCCTAAGAAAGACATTGCTGGAATCGAGCGGAAATTAGATAATCCTTCAATTCTTGCGCTTTCATTTTCGAAATTAACAATACCTAAAATATCTTTCATTTTATTTTACCTCCCTTGAAGTGAATAATTCAATTTTATCATCACTGCCTATAACTTCATTTTCAAGGATTAGTTGTTTTTCTCCAACAATGCAATTTTTAAGTTTTGCTCCTCTTTTAACTACTGATTCAGGCATAATTACTGAATTAATAATTTCTGCTCCTTTTTCGATTACTACATCTCTAAACAGAACACTATTAATTACTGTTCCATCAACCACACATCCCTGGTTAATGCTACTACCTTTTAAACAAGCATTTTCGCCAATAAACTGAGGAGTTGTTGGAATATCTTCGGTATAGATTTTCCAATTTTCATCATCTAATTTTAATGGGTCTCCTTGAGCCAAAAGATCCATATGAGCTTGCCATAATGAATCAATAGTTCCAACATCTTTCCAATAACCATCAAATGGATAAGCAAATAAACGTTTACCCTCATTTAATAAATTAGGAATAATGTTTTTTCCAAAGTCATGAGCACTGTCTTCTCTTGCTGCATCTTCCGTCAAGGCTTTCTTCAATACATCATAATTGAAAATGTAGATGCCCATACTTGCCAGATTATTTTTTGGCACTGGAGGTTTTTCTTCAAATTCATAAATGCTGTAATCTTTATTGGTATTCATGATACCGAAACGAGTTGCTTCTTCAAATGTAACTGTTAATCCAGCAATTGTTAAGTCAGCATTATTTTCTTTATGGAAGTCCAACATATGATCATAATCCATTTTATAAATATGGTCTCCTGATAGAATCAGGACATATTCAGGATTATACTGATCCATAAAGTCAAGGTTTTGGTAAATAGCATCTGCTGTACCCATATAAAGGCTAAATCCGGTTACCTTTTCACGAGGATTCAAAACAAATGTTCCTCTATCTCTACCATCTAAGCCCCAAAACGATGATTGAGAAACATACGAATTCAATACAATTGATTCGTATTGAGTCAAAACTCCAACATATCTAATTTTAGAGTTTGCGCAGTTACTTAATGGGAAGTCTATTATTCGGTACTTTCCACCAAAATGAACTGCTGGTTTAGCAGCTTTTTCGGTAAGTTCCATTAGACGGGTCCCTCTTCCACCTGCTAAAATCATTGCCAACATTTCTGTTTTCATAATAACGTCCTTTCTTAAAATTTTTATAAATAGATTTTTAATCTTTATATTACCATTATAGACTACAATTAATTATTTAACAAAGCTATTTCGCACTAAAGATATAAAGTATAAAGAACCTGTAACAATTAATATCTTGTTTTTTGTAAGCGCATACTTAATTGCCTGTAAATAATCAAAACAAATCAAAACATCTTGCCCTAAAGCCAAATCTAAAGCCTTAACTTTTCGATTACTTTCAAATTCTGTCACAATGACTTCGCCCCATACAAGAAGTTTTTCTAACATAACCTTATAGTTTTTATCTGATAGAGCTGAAAATACAAAGATGTATTCTTCATCTTCCTTTAAAGATGAAAGCAAGGCATCGATACCATGAACATTATGAGCTCCATCAATTATAATCTTTGGGTTTTCGCTGATAATTTCAAATCGACCTGGCAAGTCTGTCAGCAATCCTTTCCTGATTGCTTCTTTTTTAACATTCAGAAGGTTTTCTTTGTTTAATTTCTTGACTGTTTCAATGGCTAAAACAGCATTATTAACCTGATAATGAGCTCTTGCAGAAATAAAGTACTCTTCGCCGTCATATACAAAATTAATACCCTTATCTTCAACCTGCTCGCTTATATCTTGAACAGTAATTAACTTTGCCTGCTTATCAGCGCATATCTTTTGGAAAACATCCAAAGCTGCCTTTTTCTTTTCAGCGGTAATTACTATACTTTTTTCTTTAATGATACCTGCTTTTTCATAGGCAATTTTTTCTATTGTATCTCCTAATATCTGAGTGTGCTCCAAATCAATATTGGTAATTACTGCAGCTAAGGGATTTATAATATTGGTTGCATCAAGCCTTCCACCTAAACCGACTTCATAAATTACATAATCAACATCATTATCTAAAAAATAGTCAATCGAAATTAACATATCAATTTCAAACATTGTTAAATCTAATTGTTGCCACAAATCATAGTTTTCATTTACCTTCTTTAAAAAATACTCTGCACTGATATTTTCATCATTAATTCTTATTCTATCTAAATGTGTTTTCAAGTGCGGTGAAGTAAAACTGCCTACTTTATAGCCTGCAGTCTGTAAAATACTCCTTAAATAATTGACGGTGGAACCTTTTCCGTTTGTTCCTCCAACATGAAGACATTTCAATTTGTTTTGAGGATTATCCATTCGTTTTAAATAATTATGAAAATCTGAGTGCAGGTGTTCAGTTTTTCTTCTTTTGATAATCCAGTCAATTGCCTGTTCTACATTTTCAAACATCTTACATTGTCCAATCTATTGGTTCAACACCGTTTTTTATTAAAAAATCATTGGCTTTAGAAAAATGTTTACAGCCAAAAAAACCCCGATGAGCACTAAGTGGCGAAGGATGAACGCTGGTCAAAACCAAATGTTTTGGATTATCTAACAGTTTCATCTTTTCTTTGGCATTATTGCCCCATAAAAGAAAAACAATTGGTTGATCCTGTTTATTTAAATGAGCAATAACATTATCAGTAAAAATTTCCCAGCCCTTTCCTCGATGAGAATTAGCTCTTGACTGTTCAACAGTCAACACCGCATTCAGCAACATCACTCCCTGTGTTGCCCATTTAATCAGAAAGCCATTATTACTCATCTTAACCTTTAAATCATCTTCAATTTCCTTATAAATATTTATCAGTGATGGTGGTAAAGGTACACCAGGTCTAACCGCAAAAGCTAATCCACAAGCCTGGTTTTGCTGATGGTAAGGATCCTGGCCTAAAATAACTACTTTCACCTTGTCTAAATCTGTAAAATAAAAAGAGGAAAAAACTTCTATCTTTGGTGGGTAGATTGTTTTCTCTTCATACTGCTGCTTTAAAAAAGAGGACAGTTTTTTAAAATAGTCTTGACTGAATTGCTCATTTAAAAAATCGTCCCAACTTTTATTTATCATTTTACAGCTCCTTTAAAATTGCAGTTGTAATACTTCTAACCATAAATTCATTTTCGACTATAAAGTCTTGTTTCCCTTTATCATTTAAGATAACCTGTTTTTTCCCATTAAACTGATATTTAAAATCCTGTTGTGATGGATTAATAATAAATGTCAGGTCCTTATATTTACCAATAATTCTCCCTTCCTGTTCAGAATAATTAACATCAGCCAATCCAAAACGATACTGTTTTTTTATCTCTATCAGATCTTTAGTAAATTTAACAACACTATCAAATTCTTCTTTTTGTTCATGTTTAATTTTATTAACACTGTCAAGAGCATTGTAGCTGTTTTGTATTCCCTGTTTGCTACGGCAGAACTCCTGCCCTGCATGTAAGAAACTGACTCCTTTAGCCAATAAGACACATGAAATCAATAATTTCTGTCTTTTCACTAATTGTTTATGAATCTCGTTGATACAGCAATGTTTCAGTTTGTCAAAACAGGTCATATCATCATGGCATTCTACATAATTGATTGATTGTGATGATTTATAAAACCTCTTTGACTGCATTACTTCAATAGCTTTTCTTGCCAACCAGAGATTTCCGCTACCATAGCCTGTAGCACAAAGATCAAATGAATTGCCCTTGATGACATCTCTGAATTCATCATTGAAGAAACCGATATTCTCCATTAATTCACTATTATCAAAGTTGGCTAACTTCGTTTCTTTCTCGCAAGTTTCCATAATCCAGCCTTCACCATATAACATTATGTCCTCTTTGATATTTTTTAAGCTTTTTTCTATCTCTAACATTGTATCAATGTCGATAAAACTCATCAGGTCAAATCTATAACCGTCAACATCGAACTGCTTAACAAAGTATACTAAGGTATCCACAATATATTTACGGCACATTCCTAATTTTGTATCCAACTCCGCTCCACATAGAGAGCCTTCACAAAATTTATTATTTTCATCAAATCTAAAGTAGTAATAAGGGACAACTCTATTAAAGCTGCTTCTAATCGCATAATAATGATGATTGAATACCACATCTATTATTACTTTCATTTTTTTGTGATGAATCGCATCACACAGATTTTTAAATTCATCAATAACCAGTAAAGGATTAGTCGGGTCATAACAATAGCTCCCTTCTAAAGCCATATACTGAACCGGATCATAACCCCAATTATAATAAGCATCTTTATGGTAATCATTAACACTTCCAAAATCATTAACTGGCAACAGTTGAATGTGCGTTATTCCCAAATCACTGATGTAATCTAAATGAGGAATTAAACCGTTGAAGGTTCCTTCTTCACTATAGTCTCTAACACACAATTCATAAATCACCGGATCTTCGGTAATTTCAAGATTTCCAGGCTCTGCCTTAATTAAATTAGCAACCACTGACTGCTTGCTGTTAGCGGTACTGGCTTTAGCATACGGGTCAATAGTTGTGTAGGTGTTCCCATTAACAGAAACAATATAATTATAAAAACTTCCTGTCAAATCGCCGTTGAAAGATAAAGAAAATACACCATTGACATTATTTCTGTTCATTTTAAAATATTGATCATTGATACTTAAAACAACATTATTGGCTGTTGGAGCCCATAATTTGAAAGTTGTAATACCATTAGCTACTACCGAACCTAAATCATCATCTGGATAGTAGTACTGCTGGTTGAATTTTTCTGTCTTAACAATATAACGATAAACTAACGGCGTAGTATATCCGTTTATCCCCATTACTTCATATTTCTGTGAAACAGATATTTCAGCATCAAAAGAATACTTATATTCAAAATAAGTATTCTTTTTTGTTTTACTGATAAATTGTAAAGGGATGATTAAATCTTCTTTTATCAAATCAAATCTATTACACTCACCACCAAAGAAACTGATATCCATTTCAATAGTGATCAGCTTATAGTCATCTAGATAAGCTCTGATAAAATAATCTTTCATCTAAAACTTTATCTCCTCTAAATGCCAAATATCATTATTGTAATCTCTGATTGTTCTATCAGATGAGAAATAGGCACTGCTAGCAATATTTCTCAAACACATTTTGGTGAATTCATTTCTATTCTGATATAATTCATTGATTTTCCTTTGTGTTTCTACATAAGCTCTAAAGTCTGCCAGCAAGAAGAATTCGTCATTTCTATACATAATCTCATCAAAAATACTCTTAAATTCTTCCTTGTTTGTTGACCAGGTTCCATCAATTAATGAATCCATGACTCTTTTGATATCTGGATCATTATGATAATAATCAAAAGCGTTATAACCAGTGTTTCTTAACACTCTTAACTCTTCAACGGTATTACCGAAAATGAAGATGTTTTCATCTCCGACACATTCCCTTATTTCAACGTTAGCTCCATCTAGCGTACCTATTGTGATAGCTCCATTCATCATTAACTTCATATTTCCAGTTCCGCTGGCTTCTTTTCCTGCAGTTGAAATCTGTTCACTTACATTAGCTGCATTCAACAGAATTTCTGCAATCGATACACTATAGTTAGGAATAAATACGACATTGATATATTTATTAACTTCTGGATCGCTATTAATAATTCTTTGTAAAGTATTGATCAGTTGAATAACCTTTTTCGCAAACACATAACTCGGCGNAGCTTTCGCACTAAACAGGAAAGTAGTTGGATGCATTGTGAAATTAGGATCACTCTTTATTTTTCGATATAGATAGATAATATTCATACAATTTAACATTTGACGTTTATATGCATGCAAACGTTTTGCCTGAACATCAAAAATACTGTGCGGATTAATTTCAATGCCCATTGTTTCCTTAATATAATCAACTAATATTTGTTTTCTCTCTAGTTTGACTTCATTAAATTTATCGATAAGTTCCTGATTTTCAATATGATTTTTCAAATCAGCTATTTTCGTTAAATCAGTTAAAAATCCCTCGCCAATAGTTTCTTTCAGCAAATCAGTCAGTTGAGGATTTGAATAGTATAACCATCTTCTTGGAGTAACACCATTGGTCTTATTGTTAAATTTATGAGGAAATAAACGATAGAAATCCTTCATTACATCATCTTGTAAGATTTGTGAGTGGATTTTTGCTACTCCATTGACTGAAAATGCTGTTGCATTGGCCATATTCGACATATGAACCATACCATCATGAATGATAGATACTCTGTTGACTAAATCAAAATCATATGTTCTTGAATATACTTCCGCTCTAAAGCGATTATCAATTTCCTGAATTAGAATATAGATTCTCGGCAATAACTTTTTTATCATAACAACTGGCCATTTTTCTAAAGCTTCCTGCATGATTGTATGATTTGTATAAGCAACTGTTTTAGTGACTATACTCCATGCATGATCCCAAGTATAACGGAATTCATCTAACATGATTCTCATTAATTCAGGAATAATTAAAATCGGATGTGTATCATTTAACTGGATAACAACTTTTTCATGCAGGTTATCCAAAGTTTTATAATTTTCATAATGACCTTTAATAATTGTTTGTAAACCAGCTGAAACAAAGAAATATTCCTGTTTTATTCTCAACATTCTTCCTTCTTCAGTTGAATCATCTGGATAAACATTTTGACAGATTTTATTAACATCTTGAATATATTGGATAAAATCCTGTCCAGCCGGAGCATTATCACTTGCTTCTGGTTTCCATAACCTTAATGTATTAACACATTTATTATTAGCGCCAATAACCGCCATGTCATATGGTACGGCTCTGATGATTTCTGCATCTACATGCTTAACGTCCATAATGCCGTGTTGATTCCAGAATGTTTCAACATGCCCAAAGAATTTTACTTCAACAGCACTGTCTGATTTTCTAACTTCCCAAGGGTTACCATACTTTAACCAGATATCAGGTACTTCTACCTGTTTATCATCTTCTATTTTTTGTTTGAAAAGACCATACTCATATCTAATAGTATTTCCATGACCAGGTAAATTTAATGTTGCAATAGAGTCCAAGAAACAGGCTGCCAGTCTACCTAAGCCACCATTCCCCAACCCTGCATCAGTTTCTAATTCTTCGATTTCGTTAATATCGAAACCTAAATCAGCTAAACCTTCTTTAACAATGTCATAAATACCTAAGTTCATTAAATTGCTTGTCAGAAGTCTACCAATTAAAAACTCCATTGAGAAATAAAACAATTGTTTCTGTTGATTTTCAATTACCGCTTCCTTAGCTTCTTTCCAGTTTCTAGAAGCATAGTTTTTAACCATTTCTCCTAATACCAGATATCTTTCAGACGGTCTGGTGTACTCAACTCCATGCCCATACTTTTCAATAACTGTCTGACAGTATTGAGTTTTAAATTCTTCTTTATTACTAAACATAATTCCCTCCATTAACGTAATTCTGCTTCAAATATAATCGCCGCATAAGGCGCTACTCGAATGTTCAGTTTATATTTCATGTTATGTATATTTCCTTTTCTGGCCTGAATTTTCTTAAAATTACACATATTACAGCCACCATAAATGTCTTTTTCTGAATTCATAATTTCAGTAAACCAGCCATATGTAGGCACTCCTATTTCAAAGTTTTCATAAGAAACAGGAGCCATGTTTAATACTACCACATAGCATTTTTCATCATCAAACCTTACATAACTATAAATTCTTTGTTCATTATTATCAGCATCTATCCATTTAAATCCTTTGTGTTCATAGTCATATTTATAAAAAGCAGGATTCGATTTATAAATCATATTTAAATCACGACACAATCTTTTAAAACTATCATGAATTGGATATTTCAAAATAAACCAGTCCAGTTCTTTGTTTTCATCAAACTCTCTAAAAGATGCTATTTCATTACCCATAAAGTTCAATTTTTTACCTGGATGGGTGTACATATAAACCATCAGATTTCTACACTGTTTGAATTTATCCTCATAGCTCCCCCACATCTTATCTACTATTGTCTTTTTAGAGTGCACAACTTCATCATGGGAAAACGGACAAATAAATTTTTCAGAGTAAAAATATGCCATTGAGAAATTAATTAAATTATGGTGATATTTACGATATTCCGGATCCATTTCATAATATTTCAAAGTATCATTCATCCAACCTAAATCCCATTTGTAGTCAAAGCCCAGCCCTTCAACTTCGTCGCCAGTGACTTTTGGATAATCGCTGCTATCTTCAGCTATCGTAATTACGCTTGGATAATTTTCGTGAATGTGATAGTTAAAACGCTTGATAAAACTGATAGCTTCCTTATTTTCTCCCAGATGTTTATTGCCATGATAATAAATAAGATTACTGACAGCATCAACTCTGACTCCATCAATATGATATTTATCCAACCATAAGCAAACACTGCTTAATAAGAAACTTTTAACTATGTTTTTAGAAAAATCAAAGTAATAAGTACCCCATTGACTTTCATTATATTTACTATCGCTTGACTCATATAGAGGTGTGCCATCAAATCTTGCCAATCCAAAAGTATCCTTTAAGAAATGCACCAGCACTACATCCATAATAACTCCAATATTTGCCTGATGGCAGGCATCAATAAACATCATTAGTTGATATGGAGAACCATATCTTGAAGTAATTGCGTGATAACCATATTGCTGATAACCCCATGATGCATCTAAAGAATGCTCATTAAGTGGTAATAATTCAATATGAGTGTATCCCATTTCCAACACATAAGGAATTATTACATCAATCATCTCATAATAAGTAAGCCACTTGCCTTCAGAATTCAGTTTAAATCCACCAAGATGAACCTCGTATATATTCATCGGTTTATCAAAACACTTATCTCTATTAGCCATCCATTTTTGATCCTGCCAAGGATATTCTAAAGAAACTACTTTACTGCATACCCCTGGTCTTAATTCATTATAAAAACCGTAAGGATCAGCTTTTTCGACCAGATTGCCTTTTTGATCTTCAATAACATATTTATATCTGGCAAACTCGCCGACGTTTTCAAGAAATATTTCCCAAAATCCCAAGTCTGATTTAAATAGGAATGTTTCATTTTGATTCCAATTGTTGAAATCGCCAGCTATTCTTACACTCTTGGCATTAGGAGCATATAATCTAAAGATTGTTCCATTTTCATGTAAATGAGCACCAAAGATTTCATAGCTTTGCATACCATATCCATCATAGAAACTTCTAAGCTTATTTAAATCCATAAACAACCCTCCATTATGAATTGTACTACATTTTTGATAAAAATTATAGGCTTTTTTTCTATACCTTTTTTATTCGATTGACTTTAAAGACTCGACCATCTTTATTTTTCTTAATGGCTTTCTAGTAAATAGCAAAACGATGAAAGTAAAGATGAAAGTGATTCCATAAGCGATTGCATAACTTAGCGGTTTTATTTGAGTTGGAAACATAATCATATCTATTTCAATTATTGACATTACCATTTTTAACAAAACCTTTCCTAACGGCAACCCACATAAACCTCCAATAGCTGACAACAGCAAGATTTCCTTAAATATGTAGCTGTAAATTTCATAATCTCTTAAACCAATTACTTTTAAGGTCGCTATCTCTCTGGTTCTTTCGGATATGTTCACCTGTGTTAAGTTTATCAGAACCACAAAAGCTAAAGCACCGGAAGCAATTATGACTACTCCGATAATTATATCTAAAGCTTCAATAGTTGCATTAAACTGATCTACAAAAGTTGTAAAATCCGTTACCGAAGCAACGTTTTTTATACCTTCTAAACTCAACTGAACTTTTTTATGACCTTTAGAGTTAGTAATCGCAATTTTATTGTAGTGAATTGTTTCCTCAAACAATTGTTGATAAAGATTATCCGAAATATAAAGATAATGCTGGAAATGCATTTTACAGATATCAGTGATTTGCACTTCTGCCTTTATTCCATTAATTGATTCCAATATGATATAATCTCCAGTTTTTAAACCATTGGTTTTCGCAAATTTTTCAGAAATAATGACTCCCTTATTCTTTAATCTTAATTTCTCTGATGTTTTTGCATCATACAAACTAAAAATATTACCACTGTCTCTGGCATTTAAAACCTCAACAATGATTGTGGCATCATTACGTGAATTATATATTTTGCCATTATATGTCATTATTGGAACAATAAAATCATTTTCTAAATCATTTTCTAAAGCTGTGATTATTTCTTCAATGTTGTGATCGTTTTCCAAATTAACAATTGTATTGTAAGTCCAATACTCTTTATATTGAATATTTACTATATCACTGATAGAATCCTTAATACCAAATCCCAACAACAACAAACCGGTACAACCTGCAATGCCAATTACTGTCATAAAAAACCTTGTTTTATATCTAAATATGTTTCTTACAGTGATTTTGCTGGTGAAAGATAATCTTTTCCAAATAAATTTAACTTTTTCCAATAAAACTTGTTTAGCTTTTTTAGGTGCTTTTGGTCTCATTAATTGCGCTGGCACTTCTTTTAAACTGTTTTGGGCCACAATTCCTGCAACTGTCATCATCAATCCACTAAAACTGACAAAACAGATTAACATATTTTCAATTGGATACGAAATTAGAAATTCAGGAAAATCATACATCAGGCGCCAAGTATCATAGATAACTAATGTAAAAACCGGTTGACCTGCTGATATACCAATAATAGAACCAATAAAAGTTGCGAAAAAAGCATAAACTACATATTTTTCAATTATCTGCCCTTTACTGAAACCTAAAGCTCTAAAAATTCCTATTTGCCCTCTTTGTTCATCAATCAAACGCTTCATCGTAGTCATACATACCAGCGCTGCTACCAGATAAAACAGTAACGGCAATATGCTGCCTATCGACTGCATTTGTGACACAGTGTTTTTAAACATTATACTTGTATAGTGGTAATCTCTATTTAAAATCATCCAACCGGCATTAGGCAGTTCTTTCAGCTGTTGTCTGGCTAACTTTAAATCATTTTCTGCTTTTTCGATTTCGGCATTGAATTTTATCAGACCTTCGCGGTACTGTTGTAAACCGTCTAAATATTCTTTTTTATTGACATCTAACTCTTTTTGAGCAGCATCAAGCTGCTTTTTCCCTTCAGCAATTTGTTTTTTACCTTCTTCTATTTCTGCCTTTGCTGCTTCTAAATCCTTTTTACCTTCAACAAGCTGAGTCAGCTGAATATAGGTAGTTTCAATTGAACCTCCTGCTATTTTATCAATTTCATCCATCGCTAATTGAGTTGGACTTGTATTTCCTTCAGGATTATCTTCCATGTTATCTATGATTGTTTCATTGATATCTAATATTTCTTGACATGTTTGTATTGTGATATCACAGGTCTCAATTCTAGCCTGTAAATTTCTTTTCTGATTGTTTAAATTAACTATCTCCTCTGGATTTGTTTCAATAGCCAGTTTATCATTCACAACAGTCAATTGTGCTTGATATTCTTGCTTTAAAGCAGTGTTTTCATTAATTATCAACCTTAAGTTATTGTTTTGTTCGATCAGTTGTCCATATATATTTTCCCCAGTCTGATTCTCAACTGTCTCGATTCTTTTTAAAGCTTTATATGTCTGATACAAAGTCGTCATCTGGCTGTATACTTCATCGATACTTTTATTCTGGGTTGTTTCTATCTCTTTTATTGCATCATTAATCTGTTTTAAATTGCTGTCAACAAGCTTTTCATTATCTAATAGTTTCTTTTCCGAAGTTTTTAATGTCAAAAGATTATTGTCTATTTCCATTTGAGCAACAATCAACATCAGATTAGCTTGTTCCAGTTCTAATTTAGCCTTTTCAAGTTCTTTTTCTCCTTCAGCTTTTCTTTGCTGGAATAATTCTTCTCCTTCAATAAGCTCTTTTTCAATCTCTATTAAAAGCCTTTCCTTTAAAAAGTCCTGTTGTTCAATTGTATCAACCTCTAATTCTTCAACCTTCTTGTTTATGTAATCAAAGTACTCATCTGTGGTTGTATGATATTCTTCAGCATTTTCAACCGATAGATAAACTGTCGTATAGTATTCGCTAATAAAATTACTGTTTAAAATATAGAAGATGTTATCTAAATCCAAATTCTTTAACATCGATGTCGATAGAAATAGCGACATATATTCACTGCTTTTAACCTTGCCCACTATTGTAAATTCCGTATTCTTAATTAATTTAGAAACATCTGAATCGTCCAAATAGATTGTTATTTTATCACCAATATCAAAAACTTCAAATTCTCCAACAATATATACAGCTTCATCAGCCTTCATTGGCAAGCGACCTTCTACCAGTTCAATTTTATTAACATCGCTTTCCAATTCTCTTAATCTGATTACTCTTTGTCCAATATCTTCAACATCAATAAAAACATCCTGCATTTTTGAAGCGAACACACCATCGATGAAATCAATCTCTTTAATAACTTCGATGTCTTCATCACAAAAACCATATGAAGAAAACAATTGAATATCATGAAGATTGGAATCAAAATTATATTTATCGACACTATTTCTCATCAGTGTTGGAGCAGAATTTAAACCCATCATGAAGCCTGTACCGATAGCAACAATACTAACCAGGGACAAAAATCGATTTAAACTGCGCTTTATTAATCTAAATGTATCTTTTCTAAACATTAGTATTCAATATCCTCTACATTCTTTGGACTTTCATTTATTTTTATATTTCTAATTTTACCGCTTTTTACTCTAATAACCTTATCTGCCATATCGGCCAAAGCAGCATTATGAGTAATCATAACTACTGTCACACCATGTTTATGACACATATCCTGCAAGACTTTTAAAACCTGTTTCCCTGTGACATAATCTAAAGCGCCTGTTGGCTCATCACATAGTAAAAGTTTAGGATTTTTAGCCACTGCCCTGGCAATTGCAACACGTTGTTGTTCCCCACCTGACAGTTGTGAAGGAAAATTATTCATTCTGTCCTGTAATCCTACTATTTTTAAAACCTCTTTTGAACTCATCGGATCTTCAGCAATTTGAGTTGCCAATTCAACATTTTCGAATGCTGTTAAATTCTGAACCAGATTGTAAAATTGAAAGACAAAACCAATATCATAGCGACGATATTCAGTTAACTGTTTTTCATTCGCATTAGAAATATCTTTCCCGTCAACAATAATTTCTCCACTACTGGCGCTATCCATACCTCCTAATATATTTAGAATTGTTGTTTTTCCTGCTCCTGAAGCACCTAAAACACAGACAAATTCTCCTTTTTCAATTTCAAAAGAGATATCATCTAAAGCCTTTATCTCAACTTCACCCATTTTGTATATTTTTGAAACATTATTAAACTCAATAAAACTCATTTTATTCACCTAAACTCTTTTTAAAATCAAACTGAAACATCGACAGGCAACTTTCCAAATACAGCTTTGTAACATTTATTAATCTTTCTGTATTCAATTCACTGATAGCAAATATTTCTTTCAATCCACTAAATAGCCCCACCGCATAACTTTGAGAAAGCATCAGCGCTTCTTCTTCATATTCTTTAATATTGTTTCTGCTGGTCAAAAGATGTTTTATCAGCTTGGCACACCACTTAGTTATTTCGTCATTTAATTCTGAATGCATCAGCAAAACATTAAATTCAACTTTATGTTGCTGATAGATTTCTACCATTCCTTCAACAAAAATATTAATTTTCTCCTTTAAATCTGATAAATTCTCACCACTTAAATCAATATATTCAGAATAAAAAGTGAGTTTATTACCAGTTATTTTTTTTAAAAGCTTATCCAGCAATAGCATTGGAGGAGAAACAATATGAATTATCATTTCTTCTTTACTGGAAAAATAACGATATAAATTGCCAACTGTCATTTTGCTTTTTCTAGCAATCGCTCTCATACTGGCTTCTTTATATCCTTTTTTTAAAAACTCCTCTTTGGCAGCTGCTATTATTTTATCTTTAACCGCTTCCTTTAATACTTGTGCCATAATAATAAACTCCTGTTCGTTATTATTATACACCTTTTTTTATTCGAGTAAACACCTGTTCATTATTAATTTGCACTAATTTAATGAACTGACATTTACAAAAATTGTTTTTTATTATATTTTTTATTTATATTAATGAAATGGAGACTTCTAATCATGACGTTTAAAAAACATATCCTGTTAATTACAATAATTTTAATTGTTTTGCTAGGTGGTTGCTCTAAAGATAACCAAAAACAAGATGTGCTAATTTATTATGACAAATCATCACAAACAGATGTATATGATTTTGTTAATAATTTTAATAACAATAATCCTGATTATGAGTTGTTAGATTTTGTTATCGCAACAGAAGAAAATTCACCTGTTAAGGCAGTGATAATCGCTTTTGATAAAGAGAAAAATTCTTCTGCTACACTGTTTTTTCTTTTTGACAACGATGACTGGGGAATTATTTCTTTTGATAGAGGCAAACATGTTTACTATCGTCCAGAGGATGGTTTACGCCTTGAAAAAAATGTCGTCTTATTTTCAGTTGATTATGAAGTTTACTATAGTGAATATGAAATTCATGACTTTGAACTTACTTTAAACAGATCAAATGACACCGAACCATATGGTATAAATTATAAAAGTAAAGAAACAACTCGCCAAAAAAAAGGACAATAGCTCTTTTTCAAACTAATGTCCTGGTTTTTATTTAAATTTAGCTAAGACTTTAGATTACTATATTAAAGTCTTTTTGTTATAAGCCTTATACCAACTGTTAGTAAAAGCTTCTACCGCAGTATCAGTTGCTGGATTTAAATACATCAGATCAGCAATATCAACTGGAAGTGTCACTGATTCAATACCATTTCTTATCAACTCTTTTACCTGACCGGTATTCTTTAGTGAAGCAGCAATAATTTCAGTATCTAAATCATGGGCATCAAGCATCTGCTGGAGAATAATTGTTTCTTCAACACCATCAGTATAATTAGTCATTCTGTTAACATATGGTGCCAGATATTCTGCTCCATTTAAAGCTGCTACAAAACCCTGAGTAGCATTATTTATTGCAGTAGCTAAAATCTTAATGCCTTCTTTATGCAAGGTCTTGATTGCCTTTAAACCATCAGCAGTAACTGGAATTTTTGCAACAATATTTTTTCTTAAAGTAGCAATATATCTTCCCTCTTTGACTATCGATTCATAGTCAGTTGAAACAACTTGAACAAACAGTACTTGATCTTTTTCTAACACCTTATCAATATCGGAAATAACCTCCTCAAACGGTTTATTTTCTTTGCTGATAATTGTGGGATTTGTTGTTACCCCCCAAACATTTAGAATTTCACATAATCTTTTAATTTCTTTTACATTAGCTGTATCAATTATTAATTTCATCTTTTCACCTCAATATTATTCTTTTTTGCCAATTCAAATAGCTCAACCTCTGTTAAAGTTCCGCTATTTCCCCCAATGACTGTGCAGGCATATCCGCCATTAACTGTTGCCAGCTTTAAACAGCTTTCATAATCATAACCCTTGCTTAAAAAATGTAAGAAACAGCCAGCAAAAGCATCTCCTGCACCAGTAGAATCTACCACTTCAACATCTAGTGCTTCGAAGTAGTACTCATCATCTTTAGTATAACATATTGCTCCATTGGCGCCATCTGTTACACAAATAAATTCCATCTTATTTTTTAAAAGTTCTTTGCCATCATAACCCAGACTGTTAGTCAATCTTTGAAATGATTGCTTGTTTAAAAATAGACCATCCGCCAGATCAATTATCATCTGTGCTTCTTTAGCATCGGTATATTGACTAGCACCATCAAACACTACTTTTGCCCCCTTATTTTTAGCTTTTAATAGACAGTCAAATTGCTCAAAAGAAAGTCTTAACGTATGCATCAAACTATAAATGTAAGATGAATTATCCAATAAATCCTGCATTTTTTCATCAACTTTGAAAAAAGGTCTGACAGGCTCAATTACAAAAATACACTTTTCATCTTCATGCTGCATAATTAGACAGCTTCCATTAATCACATCATTATCATATTGTAAATTGGAAACATCAATCTGTTTCTTTTTTAATTCATCTACTAACCAAAGGGTTTTTTCATCATCTTTCTTTAAGTAATCTAACACTTTTACCCTGCTTCCTAAAGCTGCACTTATTGCTGCAACATTTAAAACACAACCCCCTACTTTATCACCTAGAGGTTTAGCCATTGTCACATCTCCAGCACCAGGAAAAGCTTCTACCTGATAAAAACTGTCTATATCGCTTCCAGCTATCATCAGCATATGTTTATTCATATAAATTCACCAATTTATCTGCGATATATTCCAAGTCAAATCTATTTACCTGATTTATTAATTCCAGTTGTTTTTTATTGTAATAACTATTTAATGTACCAGCCATAGCTCCGACAATAGTCGCAATTGTATCAGTATCATTACCTATGTTTACTGCTGCAATCACTGCTTTTTCAACATCACCTTCACTAGCTGCCAATAGGCCAAAGGCCGTTGGAACTGCTTCAGCAGCTGAAAGACCACAACCAATAATATCTGATAGTTCCTTCATTGCTTTTACGATGTCATTTTTACATCTTTTACCGATGTTAACAGCTAAAAGTATCCTTTTGTAGACTGAAGGATTCGCCAGTTGAATTCCATGTTTTTCTCCTTCTAAAGCTCCTTTTAATCCTGCAGAAACCATTGAATCAACTGTAGCATCTTTGTTTAATGCCTGAGCAACCGCAGCAGCTACTGCACAGGCTCCACTTAAAGATGTGCTATTGTTGTGAGTTGGTTTACAGATGGTGATAGCATTTTTTATCGCTTTGTCAACATCCCCTCCACTTGCCAAACCAACTGGAGCAATTTTCATTGCCCCTCCATTTGTTCCTTTTAAGTTATCATAAGCTGGTTTAAAAACACCAGAATCAGTATCTTCTTTGCCCAATATTCTGTTTATTGCCACATTGGTTGTTGGACCAGCAAGTCTATAATAGGGTGTCTTAGCCCAATTTATTAATGCTGCATGAGCAGTAGTATTATTTATTATGCCTTTGTGATTTATTATCGCCATAGCTGTATAGTAGGCTAATGAGAAATCGTCAGTAACACTTCCTCTTTTAAATCCTCTAGCAAAAACATCATCAGGTGGAGTAATAAAATCCATTACGAAACCACCGAATCTTTCTTTGATTTGGTCTGTATTCCTTGTTTCAGTAGCTGCCCCCATAGCATCACCTACAGCTGCTGCTAATAGTCCACCTAAAATCTTTTTATAATTGCTCATACTTTTACTTCCTTTAACATAGTCATTATAACAAAAAAAGACAATTATTCTCACTTATTCAAATGATTTTATTGTCTTTGTAAATAATTAATTGTTTTTTATTCTTCAGTCATTTTGTCATTCAGGTATTCAGTAACTTTTTCAACCATATTTTCCGGCATTTCTCTTGGCACAGGGAAAACATAACTATTTATCATTCTTTCCGCAAATATTCTGACAAATTCAGCTGTACGTTTCAAATTTTTAGAATCCATAAAGAACAACTGATCATAGCGATCATGGATATAGGCTTGTCCACTGCCACCAAATCTGGCGAAAGATACTGTTGGTATTCCTTTGTATGCAAATGGCATATTATCTGAAGAATAAATATCTTGTTTTACCTTTATTTCAAAACCTTTTTCCTTAGCCAGATAGTCAATATAATGAACTAGACTTTCTGGTCCGGTAACAACCGCTACATCACTTCCTAAAACTGGACCAGCTACATCTACGTTTATATTTAAGATAATATTTTCAATTAAATCTTTATTGTTTTTGACATGATGAATAGAACCAAGCAATCCTCTTTCCTCTGAACCACACCAAACAAATCTAATTGTTCTTTTTGGCTTATTTGCCAGAAAATAGTGATAAAGTTCCATCAATATGACACTTCCAGCTCCATTATCATAAACTCCTGATGAAAATTGTACCGAATCATAATGAGCAGTAAAAACTACTATTTCATTATTGTTTTCGCCCTTTATTTGTGCAACTACATTTTGAGAGTTGATTTTAAATGTATCTTGCTGAACATTCAGCGTTACTTCTTGTGGATTTTCTAAAACCAGTTCCATAGCATCATGAACTGTCATATGTACTCCTGGAAGATTTCCTTTTTCTCTTTGTGGTGACCTCAGTTCTCTGCTTTCTAAATCAGTGTCTTCTTTAGCATCTTTTAATTCACCAGAAAAAGTAATGAACCCCACCGCTTTTCCCTCTAAAAGTTTTTCATATGTTTTCATTCTTAAATATCCATTAATTAAAACAATTTTGCCCTCACATTTTTTTATGCCCACTGCACTATCAGTTGAAAAATAGTAAAACGGAGCTGTCAGGCCTTCTTCATCAGTGTTTTCACATTGATAGTAAGCTGTTACCTGATATTCTCTCTTAGCTGTTTTTAAACTGGCTGCTTTTATCTTTTGCCAATCAACTTCAAATTCTTCAATAAGAGCTTCATTATTTGTTTTTTCTATCGTTTCTTTTAATATAAGTGCAGCCTTTTTTTCTTCTTTTGAGCCACCTACTCTGCTGAAACCAATTTTTTCCAGTAATTGCCATTGTCTTTTTTCATTAATCATAATCATACTCCTGATATCGCGATTTGCTTAATTAAAATGGAAGGTACTTCATAACCATCAGTTTGTAGTTCTACATCATTTCCAACTGCGATTACATCATTAAAGACATCAAATATATTACCAGCAATCGTTATCAGTGCTACTGGTCGTCCTTTTTTACCGTCTTCAATCATAAATCCACTGGCAATCAAAGAAAAATTCCCTGATTGTGAATGTAAACCTGAATGCGTACCACTTATTTCGTCGATATAAATTCCCTTTCCTAATTTTTCTAAAAGTTGTTGTTGATTTAATCTTCCTGGTTTCATTGCCACATTTACCAGTCCGATATCTATTTTTCCTCTTGCTTTATAACCATTTCCTGTTGATTCAACACCATCTTTATGCGCTGTTTGAAGATTGTAGACATATGTCTGTAAAACTCCGTTTTTAATCAGTATTTTATCATAAGTAGCAACACCTTCATCATCAAAATATCTGAAAAACGGATTTCTCTTCAATGGTGATTCAGTAACTGTTATTTTACTGGAGCATATTTTCTGCCCTAATTTATCAGCTAACAAAGAAGATTTCTTTTGAACCTGTTCAGCTGAAATATTCGACAATAGCGCTGACAATAAAGCTCCTGTTACCTTTGGCGAAAATACACTCTTGTACTTTCCTGAAGCACACGGAGTTGAGCCAAATTGAGAAATAGTCTTCTCAACAATCTCTTGAGCAAAAATTTTTTCATCGATATTATCTAAATCGGTGATGAAACGATATGCCGTTTGAACTTTCGTTTCGCCTGTTTCATCATCAGCTGTTGCCGAACTATATACTAAAGCATAATTCGTTTTTGAAGTAAGCTTCAAACCATAAGAATTTAAAATTGTATATTCTTCAGCTGCTTCATAATAATGAGTTTCTACATTTGTTATTAAGTCACTGGCTTTTTTTATTGCTTTATCTAATGACTTGATTTTTTTAACTTTTTCCTCTGCTGAAGTAGCTGCTAATTTCTTATTAAACACATTTTTTCTTTTATATGCTTTTGAACCCTTAAATATTAATGGCTCATCTTCGCTATCCATTAACATAGCATTTTCTTTAATGCGAGCAATAATGTAGTCCATTGTATTTTTGTCATATTTTTCACTATCAGCTGTACCCATTTTACCGTTATAGATTCCTCGAGCTGATATTACAAAGGAGTTACTCATTTTATATGAATTGATTTCGTTATTGAAAAACGAGAAAGAGAAATTATTAGATTTTTTTATTTTCAGTTCTAAAGCTTCTATTTTTTCTTCTTCAGCTTTTTTAAAGATTTTTTTATATTTAACCATTGTTCATATCTCCTCCAGTTCCTCCAACTGTAATTTCACTTACTCTGATAGTTGGTTGACCAACATCCGCTGGAATCATACCAGAACTTGCCCCACACATTCCCTGTTCTCTTTTTAAGTCATTTCCAACCCTATCAACATGCAATAGGACTTCTTTACCCGAACCAATCAAAGTAGCTCCCTTAACTGGATGTGTAATCTTGCCATCTTGAATCAGATAACCCTCATTAACCGCAAAGTTAAATTCTCCAGTAGCTGGATTAACACTGCCGCCACCCATACTTTTGGCATATAAACCAAATTCAGTATCGGCAATAATCTCATCTGGCGTAGATTCGCCTGGCAAAATAAAAGTATTGCTCATTCTACTGGTTGGTTCATATTTATATGACTGTCTTCTAGTTGCACCGTTTCCTTTTTCGTTCATTCTTCTTCCGTTAAAATCATCAACTAAATAAGAGTTCAAAATACCATTTTTGATTAAAACATTCCTTCGAGTCTTGTTTCCCTCATCATCAATATTACCCGAGCCCCAGGCTCCTTCAATTGTTGCATCATCTACTGCACTGACAATGTTTGAAGCAATCTTTTCTGATTTTTTACCAGAAAAAACAGATAAACCTTTCGAAACTACACTTGCCTCTAATGAATGACCACAGGCTTCATGGAAAACTACTCCACCAAAACCACTACCAATAACCACTGGCATTTTCCCCGATGGACACTCTTTAGCCGATAACATCGTTACAGCTGATTTTGCCACTTCCTTAGCTGACTGATTTAAATCAACTTCCTCCAAAAAGAACTCCATTCCCTTTTGTGCTCCTGGAGCTCTATAGAACGTTTCAATTTTTCCATCTTTAGAAGCTACTGCTACTAAAGCAGCTCGACCTCTACATCGAATATCAGAAAACTGCTTTCCGTCAGTATTAAAGATGGTTATTTTTTTATTGCTGTAAGCAAACTGGGCTGTTGTTCTGACGATTGATTCATCATAATTTTTCATCACTTCCGATGCTTCTTTTAACATCTTTACAATCTTTTCTCTTGGATAAGTGTCATATGGAATCTTTGGTAAATGTTTTTTCCCTGCTCTTACTTTTTTAATGGTCTTTAATTCAATTTCTCTTTCTCCAAAAAATGAAGCCGATAAATCTTTAGCCAACTTCTTTAAACCTTTAGTTGTAAGATCATTTGTATATCCATACACACTTTGCAAGCCTTTTAAAAGCCTGATACCAGCACCATATGTCAACGAATCATTACAAGATTCAACCTTGCCGTTATCGACACCAATGCTGGCTGTGTTTTCTTCTTCTAAATATATTTCAGCAAAATCCGCTCCTGTTTCTGTCGCGATATTTAAAACTTCTGTTGCTAAATTCTTTGAAATCACATCAATCACACTCCCTGTCTAACTATTATAACTAAACAAAAAAAGAATGTCATAAAAATCGGGCTTTTTTTAGCCCGATTCTTTTATTTTGTGATTTCTTCAATTGACTTGAAGTATTTCTCCTTTTTATTTTCGACGTCTTCTTGATTTTCACCTTTAATACAATAATAGTATTTACACTTTGGTTCAGTCCCTGAAGGTCTAATCGCAATCCAGGAACCATCTTCCATAAAGTATTTTAGAACATCACTTCTATCAAAACCAACAATATTTGTTTCTACTCCATTTTCAATACATTTAGCTGTTCTGAAATCCTGGTATTTAACAACCTTATAGCCACCTAGCTCTGTTGGAACATTGGCTCTTAAGTTAGCCAGCAACTGTTGAAGTTTCGCTGCTCCATCTGCGCCTGTCAAAGTGATTGACTGAATGGTTTCTAAATATGTTCCATACTTTTCATATAACTGTTTTAATACATCAAGTAAGGTTAAACCTTTTTTCTTGTAGTAATTAGCACATTCTGCCAACATTAGACATGATTGGTTTGCATCTTTGTCTCGAACAATTTCCTTAACCAGATAACCATAACTTTCTTCATAACCGAAGACGAAGTTTTTCTCTTTACTGATTTTGTATCCTTCAATCTTATCGCCAATATATTTAAATCCTGTTAGTGTTTTTTCAGTTTCTACTCCATATTCTTTAGCGATTATCTCACCTAAATCTGAAGTAACGACAGTATTAAACATTACTGGATTTTCAGGCATTAAGCCTTTTTCACGTCTTTGTGAGAAGATATACTCAATTAATACTGACCCCGTCTGATTTCCGGTCATTAAAGTGTAATCTTTTCCGTCTTTCACCGCTACACCTAATCTGTCACCATCAGGGTCTGTAGCCAAAACGATGTCAGCATCTACTCTTCTAGCATATTCTAAAGCTAAAATATACGCTTCCGGATCTTCTGGATTTGGAACCAGGGTATTTGAGAAAGCAGGGTCAAAAGTACATTGTTCTTCAACGTATACTGTATCATATCCAACAGTTTCAAATAATGCTTTTACCGGCATTAAACTTGTTCCATGCTGTGGAGTATAAACTACTTTAAAATTATCTTTAGGAAGATCTGGATTTAACTGAATCTTTAAAACTTCATTTATATAAATCTCGTCAATTTCCTTGCCAACATAATTAATCAGTTTCTCCTGTTCAGGAGTTAATTTTGGTGCTTCAATGAAATCAGGCCCCAATTTGCCGATTTCCTCAATTACACCTTCAATTAATTCCGGAATTAACTGACAGCCGTTTTTGTCATATACTTTATATCCATTGTATTCTTTTGGATTGTGTGAAGCAGTAATCATGATACCGCCATCACATTTTAGATGTCGGACAGTAAAGCTTAATTGTGGAGTTGTTCTTAAAGTTTTATACACATAAGATTTTATACCTAAAGATGCAAAAATTCTTGCTGATTCCATTGCAAATTCTGTAGATTTATATCTATTGTCATAAGCAATAGCAACTGAAACCTCACCATCTTTTCTGTTCAGGTAATTACCAAAACCAACTGTTGCTTTTCTAACTGTATAAACATTTAATCTGTTTGTCCCAGCACCTAAAACATTACGCATTCCTGCGGTACCAAACTCAGCATCCTTATAGAAGGCATCCTTTTTCTGAGTTTCGTTCATGTTTTCTAATTCTTGTTTTAAATCTTCGTCCATAAAAGGATGATTTAACCATTTTAAATATTTTTCCTGTACACTCATATTATTATTTCTCCTAATTTTAAAAAGAGGGAAAGTATTTTCTTCCCCTTAAGTTTTCTTAATTATCCGATTACTTTCTGAGCCTCTAATGTTTCGACGATAGTTTTGATGCAATCATCTTCGCCTTCTCCATCACAAGTAATTACAATTTCAGACTGAGTAGGGATACCTAAAGACATAACGCCCATAATTGACTTCATATCAACTGAACGTCCTTTGTATGAAATTGTAACTTTACATTTGCATTTGCTAGCTGCATTTACTGCAACAGTTGCAGGACGAGCGTGCAGTCCTACTGGATCGGTAACTAAAACTTTTACTTCTGCCATAATTATCAAAAACCTCCTTGCTAATCATTTTTATCTAATCTACATTGATTTTATTATATTTTGAAAGGGTTTTCAAGAACAAAATGGTAAGATATTATCTATCTAGTTGAATAAACCTTGTTTTTTCTTTTCTCTGACATAAAAACAGGTAAATAGTAGTGAGAATAAAGCAAAACATCCTATTACATATAGGGCGACATTGACACTGAAAGCATCTTCAATAACACCTGTTATCAATGGAGCTATTAAGGCACTTACTGATGAATATAGTGCTAAGCCTACCTGTTGACCACTGCTTTTTAAACTTGCCGGCGATTCAAAATCTATCAATTGTTTTGACACTATCTGCATAATCGGAAAGCAAGTCGCCTGCAGTAAAGAAATAGTCAGAACTTGTCCTACCGTTACTGAAAGACCATAAAATAAAAACCTTACACCATAAGAGATAATTGATACAACCAATAATGTAATCGCCCCAAATTTTTTAATTGCTTTTCCACCGTAAAAAAACAATGGCAATTCAACAATTCCTGTTATCATCCAATAATAACTTATCTGTGAATTAGTAGCTTTCAGAGAATCCAGTTTACTTACAATTGTGTAATCCAGAGCTGTTTGCATCATAAAAATGCCAAACATTATCAATATCAAATAGATATAACCTTTATTTTCAAAAAGTTTTCCAACTGATTTTAAATCTATTTTCTCCTGACTTTCTTTGACAACATCATCCATCTTTAAATTTATCGCAATCAAAATTACATGAATAATAGTAAAAACCAATCCGATATAAATATAACCCAAATAATCCAGCACACGCGCTGCTAACCAGGACCCTATTACCCAGCCAATTGAACCGAAAGCTCTAATAGAACCATAATTTGTTTTGCATTGTTCTCCACTTTCTAAAACCCATGAATCCAACAGTCCCATATTAATTCTAAACATTACCGCATTTAATGCCACCAATACAAAGTGAACATAAAAATTATAGGTGTTATAAGCATATAAAACTATCACTACGATTGAGTAAACAATATACGAATAAATTATGTACCTTCTGATAGTCTTATTTTTATCACATAAATAACCTACCAGGAATTGAAAAAATATTGATAATAATGCACCAAAAGAAATCATCATACTTCTTTGTGTTGCTGTATATCCTATTGAAATCAGATAGGTAATCAGCATACAATAGCCAACACCTTCAGCTATATAAGAAAGAAAGTTGGTTATTGAAAACATTAATTTTTTATTTTTGTAGTCCACTGAGCTCACCACCGTTTATAATTGTATCACTTTAAAATTTATTATATACTATCTTTGGTGATTAATTATGGAAGAAGTAATTAAAATTAATGGAGGGAAGCCTCTAAACGGGAAAATAAGAGTTTCTGGAGCAAAAAATGCTACAGTAGCTTTAATACCAGCTACCGTTTTAGCTTATGGAAAAATTAAAATTGTTGGTATCCCAGATATTTCCGATGTTGATAGTTTAAAAGAAATCTTAGAATATATGGAAATAGAGGTAGACACTTTACACCCTGATGAAATAATCATTGATACTACAAACATGGTCAATAAACCACTTGTAATTGATGCTGTAAGTAAACTGAGAGCTTCTTATTATTTTATGGGTGCTCTATTAGGTAAATATAAACATGTTTCTATCAGAATGCCTGGTGGCTGTAATCTTGGTCCTCGACCAATTGACTTACATATCAAAGGCTTTGAGGCATTAGGAGCTAAAATTGAATATGATAATGGTAACTATATCCTTACTGCTGATGAATTGATTGGTACAACAATTTATTTAGACTTCGCTTCTGTTGGGGCAACAATCAATATATTGATGGCTGCTGTTTATGCCAAGGGTAGAACAATTATTGAAAATGCGGCAAGAGAACCTGAAATCATCGACTGCATTAACATGCTAAATAAAATGGGAGCTAAAATCAGGGGTGGAGGAACAAGCAATATTATTATTGATGGAGTTGAAAAACTGGAAGGCTGTTTCCATGAAATCATTCCTGATAGAATTGAAGCTGGAACATACATCATCTTGGCTGCTGCTATGGGACAGCATGTAGTCGTTGATAATGTTATTCCTTATCACTTAGATTCATTAATTTCTAAACTGCAGGAAATTGGAGTAAATATTAAGTGCTCATATGACCAGGTCGAAATCATTAAAGCTGATGGACCGTATGAATCCACCAATGTTAAAACTATGCCCTTCCCCGGTTATGCCACCGACTTACAGGCACCACTGACAGCCCTGTTAACACAGGCTAAAGGCAACAGCAAAATCACCGAAACAATCTATATTGAAAGATTCAAGCACTGTCATGAACTCAATAAAATGGGAGCCAACATCATTTTGGGACCAGCTTCAGCAACTGTTGTGGGGCCAACAAAACTGATTGGTTGTGATGTAAAAGCTACCGACTTAAGATGTGGAGCCGCTCTGGTTGTAGCTGGATTAATAGCTGAAGGCACTACCACAATCCATGAAATCTATCATATTGATCGCGGATACGAAGATATTGTGGCGAAACTTTCAGCTTTAGGTGCTGATATTTATCGTGAAAACATCGAATAAAAAACATTATTTAAATAAAAAACCAACAATTTAACTATTGAAAAAGACTGTTAACTGTGTTAGTATATTTAAGCACTTACTTTGGATTCGCATGAAATCCAAGGCGAAAGGAGATTGTATTATGAAAAAAGATATTCATCCAGATGTTTACCAGATCACAGTTACTTGCGCTTCTTGTGGAACTGAATTCTCGACACATTCTACTAAAAAAGATATTAAAGTTGACACTTGTTCAAACTGTCATCCGTTCTATACAGGTAGACAACGTTTCCAAGCTGCTGCAGGACGTATTGAACAATTCAATAAAAAATACGGCATTAAGGAGTAAATTAAGAAAATTAAAAGAAGTTTGTCCAGTCAGACTTTTTTTATTTTAGAGAGAATGTTTGTTATAATGTAGTTAATATATTTTGGAGAATAATTTATGATTAAAAAACCTATTAATGTAATTTTAGACGGAGATCCAGGTCATGATGATGCCATTGCCTGGGTTGTAGCTAAAGCAAGTCCGGAGTTTAACATTTTAGCCTGTACTGCTGTTAATGGAAACTGTAGTGCTGCTAAAGCTGCTTATAACTCCCAACGCATCTGTGCACTTATTGATTTAAATGTTCCTATCGCTAAAGGACAGGATAAGCCCTTAGTTATCGAATCATTAAAGGCACCAACAAATATTCACGGTGAGAGTGGTCTTGATGGCCCTGAATTACCTTTGCCTGAAAGGGAATTAGAAGATTTAACAGCTGTTGAACTTATGATTAAAATTCTGGAAGAGTCAAAGGAAAAAGTAACCATTGTCGCTACCGGTCCTTTAACTAATGTCGGAGCACTATTATTGGTCAGACCTGATCTAAAAGAAAAAATAGAACAGATATCAATTATGGGCGGTGGTATTAAACATGGTAACTGGACTGCTGCTGCTGAGTTTAATATTCTAATTGATCCTGATTCAGCTGATATTGTCTTCAAAAGCGGATTACCAATATTCATGGCGGGTTTGGATGTGACTGAAAAAGCTCTAGTAACTCCTAAAGATGTTGAAGAGATTAAGCAGATTGATAATCCAGTAGCTGAGATAGTATGGCAATGGCTGGAATTTTTCTATCAATTCCATCTTACAATTGGCTATCCTGGAGCACCAATTCATGATTTATGTGCTGTTTTAGTCTTAAATCATCCAGAAATATTTGATTTAAAAGAAATGTATGTTGAAATAGAAACAGCAGGTGAATATACCAAAGGTGCAACCATAGGAGATATCAATAACATTACAGCTAACAAGCCAAATGCTACGGTTCTGATGGATGTTGATAGAGAAAAATTTGTTGAATATATGGTTGAAGCTATTAAATGCTACAGTGAGGTTAATTAAGATGAAGAAAGTATTTTTAAGTTTAGAAAAGTCAAAAGATAATGATCAGCTCTTATCTCTAATTAAAAAACAAGCTGATATTCAAATTGTCGATATTGATGATATTAAAGATGAAAAATTCACTGTGATTGTCAATGGTCCCCTAACTCAGTTAGCAGATATTTTGATGACTCGATACAAGTTAATCGATCAGATTGAAGAAGTATTATTTGTCGGAGGTACAGATGCTTATGGAGATGTAACTCCAGTAGCTGAAAAAAATGTTTATGCTGATGTATTCAGTGCACAACAAGTGTTTATATCAACCGTTAAAATTGTGATGTTTGGTTTAAACGTTACCAGAAATTTAAAAAATAGAGCCTTGGCTCCACTTGTTTATTTGAAGGATCCATCTATCTTTGTTACAGATGAATGTGGCATTTATGTTGAAACTAAAGGTAAGGTTACCTATGGTAAAACAGTCACTGATGTTTATTCAGACTTCCAGTTTGAAGAACATCATTGTGAAATAGTATTAGATATCAATAAAGAAAGATTTAACACTATTATAAAATCTCTATAAAGAAATACACTTCAAATTATTGGTGATTGAACTAAAAGATTCTATGAAAACAACTTCTGTAATGATACAAAATTTATGTGTTCCTTGTTTTAATCGTTGCAGATACTGCCTGTTATCCTGGGACGGTAAAATTGAAGGTATAAATTGGGAAAAAAGCATAGTTATTGCTAAGCGTTTTATTGATGAAATCAATACACATTTACCACATCTTAAAACTTCTTTTTCTTTTGGCTATTCCATGGAACATCCTCATTTTGAAGCAGCATTAAATACACTACACCAGTTAAAAAGTCCGATGACAGACTTTTTACAGTGTAACGGCATGAAAATGAGAAATGATAATCAATGTGATGAACTCATGTTAATGTTTAAAAAAGAAGGCATCAAAGAGTTGAACTTTACATTTTATGGTCTTGCAGAATATCACGACAGTTTTGCTGGAAGAAAAGGTGATTTCGACTTGTTATTTCGGATGATGAAAGCAGCAAAAAAATATAATCTTCCATTTACCGCTTCAATTCCTCTGACAAAAGAAAATATTAAGCAAATAAATGCATTAGTTGAAATTTTAGAAAAAGAAGGAAGTAAGAAAACCAGACTCTTCATCCCTCATGAAGAAGGTAGAGGAAAATCACTTAAAGATGTCAGATTAACCAAAGATGATCTTTCTCTGCTGTCTTCTGAAGCCATAAAACTGTTTAACCATAGTGTTTATAAAACTGAATCTGAATGGCTTAGTGAAACTGATCCGATAAAGCAACAAAACAGGCTGATAATTATTTCTCTTAGAGCTGATAATATTAAAAACTATGAGAATAAAAATGCAATTTCTATAATCAAAGAAATTGAAGCATTAGATGAAGAGTATTATGCTTCGTTTCCTGATTTTACCACTCTGGCAAAAAAATATGGCGATTATCAAGGTAATAAACTTTATAGAATCAGAGATTTATATCATCATTATCGCCTATGCTATTGCCAGGAATATCAATTAAAAATTTATGATGTTACCGATGAAAGAAAGTCAGGAAGCAGAAGATATTAAAACAGACCTGTTTCTAAAAGTCTGTTTACTGTTAAAAGATTAAAACCTTCTTTTTCTAATTTTAAATAACTTCTCTAATAAATCCTTTGGAAGCTTCCAGTCTTTTGGTTGCTTCTTTTTCATCGATTCCCAACAGAATCATGATAATTGCTACTTTACAACTGTAATTACACTTTTCTAAAGTTTCTTTAGCTATATCCTTGTCACATCCAGTTGCTTCCATAACAATTCTCTTACATCTTTCGACTAGTTTTTCATTAGTTGGTTGAACGTCAACCATCAGATTTCCATATACTTTTCCAGATTTAATCATCGTAACAGTTGAAATCATATTTAAGATGATTTTCTGACAGGTTCCTGCCTTCAATCTGGTAGAACCTGTTAGTATTTCTGAGCCTGCATTTACTTCAACTGGATTTTGAGAGTGTTTTGAAATTTCAGTATTATAGTTACAACAAACACTTCCCGTTTTTGCTCCTATTTCTTTGGCGTATTCTAATCCACCAATAACATAGGGAGTTCTTCCGCTTGCAGCAATACCAATAACAATATCCTTTTCTGACAGATTGATATTTTTTAAATCTTCAATTGCCAACTGTTTAGAATCTTCTACAGCTCCTATTGCACTATTAAAAGCTTCAGCTCCTCCAGCAATCAGTCCAATAAACTCCTGATCACAATTAAAGGTTGGCTTGCATTCAACAGCATCCATCAAACCAATTACACCACTTGTTCCTGCACCTATATAGATGATTCTTCCACCATCAGCAATTACTTCAATTGTCGCAGTTATTAATTTTTCAATTTCAGGTAAAGCTTCTTTAATTGTTTCAATGACTTTATTATCCTCATCATTCATAATTTCAATGATTTCTTTTACGGATAATAAATCTAAATCCATTGTCTTTTCATTTCTTATTTCTGTTTTTAGATTGCTGATATTTGCCATATTTTGACTTACCTCTCTAAATCTAATATTATCATATTTAATATGGATATTAAATGAAGACGTTTTGTTTGAATGTCCTATAGATATTTATTAATTTTTAAAAATGTGTTAAAATTTTTCGTACGTCATGGTAGAAAAGAGGTAAAAAATGAACAAAATTGAAACGCTCTTAAAAAATAAAATTGCTGAAGCAGCATTTTCAGTTTTCGATCTTGAACTGACTGATGATTTTGTTTTTATCGAAATTCCTAAAGATAGTAATAATGGTGATTACTCTACAAATATTGCTATGAAATTAACCAAACAGGTGAAACAAAAACCAATTATTACAGCTAATATGTTGGTTGAAAAATTAAATAAAACCTGTGATTTTGCTGAAAAAATAGAAGTAGCTGGTGTTGGTTTTATCAACTTTTTTATCAAAAATACTGTCCTGGCTGAAATAATTAATGTTGTTATTGATGCACAGGAAAATTACGGTCAAAACAAAAGTGGAAATAATCAGAAAATCTTAGTTGAATATGTTTCGGCTAACCCAACTGGCCCTTTACATTGTGGTCATGCTAGAGGAGCAGCCTGGGGTGATGTAATATGTCGTCTGCTAAAAAAATCAGGTTATGATTGTTTAAGGGAATACTACATCAATGATGCCGGTAATCAAATAGATATGTTAGGCGAATCCATTTTTGGACGTTATCGTCAACATTTTGGTTTACATTTTAACTTACCCGCTGATGGATATTATGGACAGGACATCATTGAAATCACCAAAGAAATAATTGATGAAGTCGGCGATAAATATCTTCATACTGATAAACAGGAAGCTATCGATTTCTTTAGATGGGAAGGTAGAAATAGAGAATTAAATCGTATAAAGGAAGACTTGGCCTATTATGGTTGCCAGTTTGATTCGTGGGTTTCTGAACAGATGATTGTTGATGATAACAGAGTGAATCAAGCCTTAGAAAAAATGGTTGCTATGAACCTTACCTATCAGAAAGATGGAGCTTTTTGGTTTAAAAGTACTGAATACGGCGATGACAAAGATAGAGTATTAAAAAAATCAGATGGTTCATATACTTATCTAACACCAGACATTGCTTATCACCTATATAAGTTTGAAAGAGGTTATGATAAACTGGTCAATCTTTGGGGCGCCGACCATCATGGCTATGTTGCTAGAATGAAAGCAGCAATGATAGCTTTGGGTCATCCAAAAGACGCTTTAGAAGTGGACTTAATTCAAATGGTCAGACTTGTAGAGGATGGCATGGAAGTAAAAATGAGTAAGCGTACTGGTAATGCAATTACCATTAGAGAATTAGTTGATGAAGTTGGTTTAGATGCAGCAAGATATTTCTTTGTTTGTAAAGCTGTAGAAACTCATCTTGACTTTGATTTTAACCTGGCTAAATCAGAAACTAATGACAATCCTGTCTATTATGCGCAATATGCCTATGCTAGAATTTCTTCGGTTTTAAGACAATATCCATTCGAAAGATTAAATCATTACTCTTTGTTGAATTGCGAAAAAGAAATTGCTTTATTAAAACATATTGGCGAATTTACTTCTACGGTAGCTGATGCAGCTAAAACAAGAGCTCCACATAAAGTATGCAATTACATTCAAAAACTAGCTCAATATTTCCATTCATTCTATGCAACTAATAAGATTTGGGACGAAAAAAATCCTCAATTATCTAAAGAACGTTTAGCTCTGGTAGAAGCTATCAGAGTCACACTAAAAAATGCTTTAGATTTACTTGGTGTTTCTGCTCCTGAAAGAATGTAATTATTTATCCTTTAAAAAGTGTGTCATATTTTGACGCACTTTTGTTGATCGCGCTTTTTTATTATAAAAATGGATTATAATTAAATTGTAAACAGCAGGATGATTGGAGGTTTTTATGAAAAATGCATTAAGAGGTATTGGAATACTGCTCTTTGCAATAATGTTAAATACTTGTATAAGTGTAATGGCATATTTTTCAATACCAATAGGAATTATTGGTTTAATTGTTTTATTTAAAAGCGATCCTCAATAGACGTTAAAATTCATAAAAATAGTGTATCTTTATAGACACACTATTTTTTGGTATACGGATATTTTGACACAAAGATATAACCAAATGCTCCTGGTCCCCAGTGACAGGCTATTGCCGGGTCAAGATTATCATATTCAATCATTACCTCTTTATATTTATCTTTTGTTAATGAAATCAATTCATCAAGATTTGATGGATCATAAGTATAGGAAGGAACTATCGGATAGCTTATATCACAATTTTCTGTTTCTAAATAGTTGGCTAATATTTTAAGAGCTTTCTTTCTACCTAGAACTTTGTTAACCATTTTTACTCCTCCATCCTCATTATCAATAGCGATAAATGGTTTCAGTTGCATTGCATTGCCAGCAACATAGGCTGCTTTTGATAGTCTACCCCCTCTATACAGATACTCTAGTGTATTTGGGATTGCCAAAACTCTTATCTTTGGAAGAATATCTTCAATCTTTTGTAAAACGACTTCAATTGGCTGATTGCGATGTCTGTTGATTTCCTCAACAATGAGTCTAACTCCACCAACAACAGTCTTACAATCAATCACATGAACCTTTTCTTCATCTTGAAATAACATATATAGTGTGCTATAAGTTGAAGAAATTCCTTTTGAAAGTGGAATAACAATTACATCATCACCCTGATTTACATATTCCATAACTCTTTCTTTAGCCTCAATCATGTTTGGTAGTGAGGTTTTAGGAAATTGTTTTTCTTCTATTAATGCATGATAAAAATCTTCCATCGTTAAATCAACACCATCTAAATATTCTTTATCTCCTAACAGAATTTTTAAAGGCAGTATTTCAACATTATACTTTTCTTTTTCATCTTGTTTTATGCTGCTTCCTGAATCCACAAATACTCTAATCATATTTCCCCCCCTGGTTTTATTATAAATTTTTATTTCAATAGCATGACTATTCTTTTCGTTTTAAATTCAATATTTCAAGTATATAAAATCATGGTAGACTTGTCAAAAATTTTATATAGCAAATACAATCGTTAAAATAGCACTGAGAATAATTGCTGGAACCATATTCATCGGCTTAGCCTTAATAATATTAAGCATATTTAATCCAACAGCCAAAAGAACTATTGAACCAACTGCTGAAAGTTGAATTATACATTCATTAGTTAAAATTGGAGCAATTACCAACGCTAACAGACTGAGTGAGCCTTCATAAATAAGAATAAATCCAGCTGAAAAATAAACTCCTATACCATACTTGGCAGCTAGTACTATTGCACTGACAGCATCTATAATTCCTTTCATTAACAGGATACTGTAATCAGAAGTTAATCCGTCTTGGATTGAACCAACGATGGCCATGCCACCAACACAAAATAACAAAGAAGCATTTACAAAACCTGAAGCAATTGGTGATTTGGAACTGAATTTCTGTTGTATCTTATCTCCTGCTTTAACAATCATTCCATCTAAATCGATAACATTTCCTATTAATGTCCCTATCGACATTGATAACAGCATATTTAAGGGCGATTTCATTTCTAACATTCCATCTATGCCAATAAAAAGCACACATAATCCCATAGCTATTATTAATTGGTTTTGTAAATCCTCTTTTAAAAATTTGCCAACTACCATTCCTATAGTTGTTCCTATTACTACCAATATCGCATTGATGATTGCCCCATACATACATAACACCCACCTTTTCCTTATATAATAATACCTTTATTTAAAAACAAAAAGAACTTTTTAATTTTAAAGTGTATAATTATTTTATGAAAACTGTTTATAAAAATGTCAATATTTTAGACGGAACCAAAGATATGGTTCTAAAAGAAAACATGATGCTTACAGTGGAAGACGGAATTATTGTTAGTATTGAGGAGGTTAAAAATATAAAAGAAAACAATGTAATTGATCTGCAAGGTAAGTATTTAATCCCCGGATTGATTAATTTACATATCCACACCCCTGGTACTGGCTTTCCAAAGAAAAAAGAAACAGACAGCACCAAACTGGCAAAATTGGTTATGAGCAATAAACTTCTTCAACAGATTGGAAAAAGCATTTGTCGTAATGCCTTAAAAACTGAGGTATTATCTGGAACCACAACCGTTAGAACTGTTGGTGGTTTAGGCAATTTCGATTCACAACTGCGTGATGAAATCAACAGCGGTAAAACTGTTGGACCAAGGGTGTTTAGCTGTGATAGTGCAGTTACTATTCCTGGCGGTCACATGGAAGGATCAGTCGCTTATGGTGCTAAAACTATTGAAGAATTTGAAGAGTTTATTGAAAATAATGCCAAAGCGAATGTTGACTGGATTAAACTGATGATTACCGGTGGAGTCTTAGATGCTAAAGTCAAAGGCGAACCTGGTGAACTTCGAATGAATGCACAGCAAGTGAAAGCCTGTTGCGACAAAGCTCATTCTTTAGGTTTAAAAGTATGTGCTCATGTAGAAAGTCCCCAAGGTATCGTCATGGCTTTAGAAAATGGTGTAGATACCATTGAACATGGTGCAGCAATGAATGATGATACAATTGAACTGTTTAAAAAGACTGGCGCTATTTTAGTTTGCACTATTTCTCCAGCTATTCCTTTAGCCAAGTTTGATCCTGTTGTTTCAAAAGCTAGTGAAATAGTACTCTATAACAGCGAAGTTTTATTAGAAGGAATCCTTTCAGGAACCAAAAAATGCCTTGAAAATGGCATTACTGTGGGATTAGGAACCGATACCGTTTGTCCTTTTATCACCCATTATGATATGTGGCGTGAATTAGAATATTTTCATAAACTGGTTGGAGTCTCTAGAAACTTTGCCTTGCATACTGGAACCTTGATAAATGCTTCTATTTTAGGAATTGAAAATGAAACAGGTTCGATTGAAGTTGGTAAATCAGCAGACTTTGTTGTTACCGATGAAAATCCTTTAACCTATGGTTTTTCAACTATCCGAAAACCTTATCTGGTACATTTTAAAAACCAGCAGTTCTTACAACCGAAAATTAAAAAAAATAAAATCTGTGAAAAAGAATTAGATAATTATTTAGCTACACTTTAAAAGCTTTAAAAATAAAACAATGAATTTTATCTCATCGTTTTATTTTTTCTCTTGTTGTTTTTTAAAGTCAATAACAATAACTTCTGGATTATTAAACAATCTTAACGGAAACAGACTATTTCCCAATCCTCTAGAAACTATCATTTTTGTTTTATTCAATATATATTCACCTGTAGTATATTTTGGAAAGATTCCCTGTTGAGGTGAAAATAAGCCCCCAATGATAGGAAACCTGAATTGACCACCATGAGCATGACCACTTAAAACTAAATCAAAGTCAAATTTGGAATATACATCAATATACTGTGGTCGATGGGCAAGAAGGATATTGAAATCCTCTAACTGGATTTCTTTTATTTGCGCTTCAACAATTTTTCGATACACTTTTTCGTTTTGTTTAGCTTTAAAACCAGGATCATCTATTCCCACTAAATTAATTTCCTCTATTTTTACTTTTCGATTATCCAAAACACAAACTCCTGATTCAATTAATTTCGCTTTGAAATTTGGATAAAATTTTTTTCTAGACTCGTGATTTCCTGTCACAAAATAAACTGGTGCAATTTTGATTATTTTCTCAATTAGATAATAACACCTTTTCACATTTGTTCTTCTTGAATCTAATAAATCCCCTGTAATAAAAATATAATCAGGATTAACACTTTCAATCAATTCAATTAATCTAATATTGTTTTTCCCAAACAAATCATTATGAACATCGGATAAATGGACAATCCTTTTTTCTTTTTCTACTTTTTCACTAACAAAATCATAGAAAGTTAATTCTATATTCTTGTTGTGATATATTGCATAAATCAAAAGCAAGCTTGCTAAAAAGTATACTACTTCCATAGAGTAATTTTACACTATTAAACTATAAAATAAAAATTATTCTTATTTGACATCACCTATTCAATCATAACTTATCAAGTAAAATAACTGTTTTTTCTTGTCGATTTAATCTTTTGCTTATTTGGATTATTAATACTCTTATAGTATAATTATTTCGTTAGAAGGTGATTGTTTATGGATAAAATGTTAGCCAGACTAAAAGAAATGGCAATCAGATACAATGAAATAAATGAGATGCTGATCAGTGGCTCATCTTTTTCTGATGCTAGAGAATACGGAAGAATAAGTAAAGAACACTCTAAACTTCAACAACCAGTTGAAGCTTATTATCAGTTAGTTGAAACCTTGAAACACATTGAAGATGCAGAATTGTTAGCCAATGATCCTGAATTAAGGGAAATGGCCGAAATGGAGCTTGAAGAATTAAAAGAAAAAAGACAACAGCTTATTGACCGTTTAGAAGTTTTATTGATTGAAAAAGACCCCAACGATGAATGTGACGCAATCTTTGAAATCAAAGGTGCTGCAGGTGGAGATGAAGGAAACATTTTCGCTGGCGATTTATATAGAATGTATAGCCGTTATGCTGAAACAAAAGGCTGGCAGGTTCAAACTTTTGATTTTGTTGAATGTGAAGCTGGTGGCTTTAGTGATATTTCATTTATTATCAAAGGTGAGGACGTTTATCGCGAACTTAAATTTGAGGGTGGCGTTCATCGTGTTCAACGTGTGCCGAAAACTGAAGCCAGCGGAAGGATTCACACTTCAACAGCGACAGTATTAGTTCTGCCTGATTTAGAAGATGTTGAATATGAAATTAATATGGATGATTTAATTATTGATACTCATCGTGCTACAGGAGCTGGTGGGCAGCATGTCAATAAAACTGACTCCGCCGTCAGAATAACTCATGTCCCAACTGGAATTACTGTAAATTGCCAAGATGGTAGAAGTCAGCTTCAAAACAGAGAACAAGCTTTAAAAATAATAACTGCTAGAGTTTATGATGAATATAAAAGAAGAGAAGAAGAAGAAAAAGGCGAAGTGAGAAAAAGTCAGGTTGGAACTGGTGACAGAAGCGAGAAAATCAGAACCTACAACTATCCTCAAAACCGCATTACTGACCATCGTATCAACTTTACAATTCAACAATTAGATCGTGTCATGGAAGGCAAACTTGACGATATTATTGAAGCCCTATTAGATGCTGACCAGAAAGCTAGAATTGCTGGAGAACAATAATGGCTTCTTATCATCAAGTCCTGCAAACAGCTATCAAAAAGTGTCAACAAGTAGATGTTCCTGCAGAATCAGCACAAATTTTGTTACTTGAATTGTGTAATATGAACTACACCGATTTATACCTTAATTATGAAAGCGAAATTGATGATTCTATTAATCAACAATTTCAGGAAGGAATAAAGCGCTTGTTGGAAAACGAGCCTTTACAGTATATTTTGGGCTATCAATGGTTTTATGGTCATAAAATCTTAGTTTCACCTGACTGTCTGATCCCAAGATATGAAACCGAAGAATTAGTAGCTAATATTTTAGCCGATACTGATTATTATTTTAAGAATTCTATTTCCATTGATATCGCTGACATAGGAACAGGCTCAGGTGCTATTGCGATAGCTTTAAAAAAAGAAGAAAGTAAGTTCAATATGTTTGCAACTGATATTTCAGGCAAAGCCTTAGAAATTGCCAGGAAAAACAGTGAGCTCAACGATTGTCAAATTACCTTCTTTCAGGGAGACATGCTGCAGCCATTAATAGATCATAATATTAAGCTTGATGTTTTGGTTTGTAATCCACCTTATATTCCTGCAAAACAGAGAATACAGAAAAGTGTTATCGATTTTGAACCTCATGTCGCCTTATTCGGTGGTGAAGATGGTTTATTCTTCTATCATTCAGTGTTTGAAAACGCTCATAAAGTTATAAAAGATAAATCCTTTATGGCTTTTGAAATTGGCTATGATGAAAAAGAAGCCCTGATAAAAATGGTAAAAGAATACTTTCCCGATGATAAATATGAAGTGCTGAAAGATATAAATGGTAAAGACAGAATGTTATTTATTTATCATAATTTAGAAGCTGTAACGAAATAGTTACTTCCAATTCTTTAAATTACAAACAATGTATCTTGTTTGAATTCAGACTCGATACATTTTTTATGACTGTTTGTTCGTTATGGCCTTTTTTTATTATATAATTATTAAAGAGGTAATAATTATGGGACTAAGATTTTATAAATCATTTAAGATTTTGCCTGGTGTTCGAATGAATGTTTCTAAATCAGGCATCAGCTGGACTTTAGGGTCTAAAGCTGTCAAAGTTAACACTGGTAAAAGAGGCACCTATCTAAATTTATCAATTCCTAAAACTGGTATTTCATGGCGTGAAAAAATTGATAAAAAAAGTAATTCTACAAAAAGAACTACCATAACCAAAACAAGTCAAATAAAACAAAATGAAGAAAATAAAGCAATCATTGAACAATACGAAAAAGAAAATGACTTCATTATTAATCTGCACAAGTATGCTGATGATGTTGTAACTAAAGAAGACTTTAACAATCATTTACACTCTGTTAAAGGTGAATCGCTTAAAAAATCTTTACAATTGGTAATTGATGGAGATACCAATACTCTTAATGCCTTGATTGAAAATTTCATCAACTCTATTGAATTGCCTTATGAATTCAGCATTGAGTATGAATTAGAAAATAATGTTCTTTTCGTTGATTTAGACTTACCTGAAATTGAAAACTTTAATAATCAATATCCTGCATTATCTTCAAGCGGTGAAATTATTATAAAAAATAAAAATCAAATTACAATTAAACAGCAATACAGTCAAGCAATTATTTCTTTAGCGATTTACTTAGCTGCTAATTTCTTCAACCTGACACCTTTTATAGAATGTATTGTTCTATCCGGCTATTCGCAAAGAAGAAACAGAGATGGAGATTTGATTGATGAATATTTATTCTCTTTCAAAATCGATCGTTTAAAAATGGAAAATGTTGATTTATCCAACATTGCTAAACCTTATGATTTCATCTTAAACTTTGAAAACAGAATTAATTTATCAACTTCATTTAATTTTAAAGCCATAACACCATATCAATTGAAAGCCCAAGAAAAAGAGGAAGATATTAACCTTTATTTAAATGAAGCTGTTCAAGGATTAAGGAACCTAGGTTATAAATCAACAGAAATTAATTTAATTACAGATAAATTAAAAGAATTAAATCTTAATTCTACTGATGAATATTTAAAAGAAGCTCTTATTCTACTAAACAAAATAAAATAGCCTGATCAGGCTACTTTAATATTCATCTTCTTCACTTTCTTCTTCATCTTCTTCATCTTCGTCGAATTCTTCTTCGTCTTCTTCATCATAATCTTCGCTTTCTTCATACTCATCATCGTCTTTGACTTCTATTTCCTGGTACCTGCAGCGAGATTTAAGATTCCAAACATTATTTTCCAGCATGACGAATCTTCCATCCAATGTAAGATTTGTATAAAATTGAGATTTTTTTCTGGATGCAATTTTTTCATCATAACCAAATTTGTTATTGATGTTGGTCCATAATTCTTTAAATGACATTCCTTCTTTAGTATTCAACAATAAATTGTATGCCATATCTACAGCTTTTAAACTCATTTATTATCATCTCCTATATACGCAGTTATGATTATAAATATAATAGCTTATAAATGCAACAGCTTTTGTGCAAAATAGTGAATATTAATAAAGTTTTTCTTATTCTGCTGTGAATTTGTTTAAAAATTCACTTTTTTAAAAAAATTCAATAAAGAATTGACCTATCGTTCCTTGTAAAATCATTGAAATAAATGTTCCAATACCAAAGTTTCCTCTTAAAACAATTCCTATTATCAGAACAGTAATATCCATTAATAATCTGACGTGTTTAAACTGCTTATTAATTTTTTCACTGATTAATAACACAAATCCATCATAAGGATTATTGCCACATTTGCTGTTAGCTCCCAATCCAATTCCCAACCCAATAATTATTAAAGCTATAGCAAAATAAAGTGCTCTGGAAATAATTGAACTTACTGGAAAAACTATGAAACTTGAAAGTTTAATTCCCGCAGATATAATAAATGGATAAATAATATCGGTTATTCTTAAGGCTTTTCTATCTACAATGAAAATAAAAACTGCAAATAGTGTATTAGCTATAAAACTACATATTGCAAGTTCTAAACCAAGAGTTCTTGATAAACCCTGTTGAAAAGTTGTAAGTGGATCTGTTCCCACATTAGCCAATACCGCAAAATAGACACCTGAACCAATAGTTAATCCACTGACTGCCATAACCAGCAATCTTTTAAAATAGTTTTCGCTCATAAACAATAACTATCCTTCTTTATTTTCCTGAACAGCTTAATAAAATCACGATGATACTTCTCATCAATTTTTTTGAGTCTCTGTCTAAATTGAATTTCATTAACTGCCAAGTCATTGAAAACTTCTACAATTAAGTCATTCAGTTCTATATTTTCTTGAGGCAAATAAACATCTACCTGTAAAATCCTATTTCTAAATAAATCGACATATATTTGAGCTTGACCAAAATCGTAACTATCACTAATACGTATCGTATACTTGCTATTGGTGTTGAAAATATATTGATAGCTATGATAACTTTCCATATAATCCAATAAATCATCAGTAACAGTCATCTGATAAACATCGCCATACAAATCAGCTAAAGATTGTAGAATGTTTTCTTTTATATCAACATACCTGATAAAAGGGTCGCTATCTACAATATTTATGATATCCCTCTTGCTGGTAGGATCCTTTAACAGTCTAGCTCTTTTGCTTTTATCACAACTCCAGTATAAAGAACCGGCATGCATACATCTTTGTTGTTTGATGTAGTAATTATTATCTGTCACACGTAATTTATTCAGCATGATTTCATCATTTTCCAAATACACTGGTAATTGCATTCTAGCTAGCGCCTGATAAATAACATTTATCTGATCAGCAGGATTATAGTTGTTCATATACAAGAAAAAGGCATAATTTAATGTTCCTAAATCATTAAAAACCGTTTTGCCATGACTATCTCTTCTACATAGACGGGTTTTTTCTATTTCCAATTGTGAAACATTACATTCAGTATAAGCACAACTTTTATTACCGATAATAATCGAGTCATTATTCCTCCACACCAAAAAGACCAGACTGTCATCAGGTATATTGTTGATGAGATGTGCTTGCAAAGCTAGATTGTGAAATGGATTTATATTTTCACTATCCACTAAATAGACATTTTCTACCATTATAATATTTCCTTTGGAAAAAAGATTTTCTCATCTTCATAAGAATCGTTTTGACTTAAAGAAGATACAATTGTACTTACTGTTGAAAGTTCTTTAATTGAACCGTCATCTTCCAACACCCATATACACTGTGCTCTTCTACTATACGGTTTATAAGGATTTTGACTTTGATAATCTTGATGCAGATAATATTTCAAATCATAACCCTTTTCCAAACATCTTCTCTTCATTTCTTCTTTTTTATCTACTGTTGAGTATTTAAAAAGATTCCTATTCAAAATCCTCTTGGCTAAATCAGACAAAATTGCATCATCTATTTGACTCATTAAATTAAAAGCATAGAAACAAGTTGAATCATCCAATAAATACATTTCTTCATTTGACAAGATATTTTTTTCCAGCAAAGCCTTAAACATTGGTAATTTTTCAACTATGTTATTCTCTTCATTATACAAATCAAACAGGCGCTGGAACACTTTTTGTAGCAAAGTATCATAACTTCTGCTAACCGGATGATAGTACACCTGCCAATACATATGATATCTGGCCATAATATAATCTTCAATTGTATGCATACCACTTGCTTTAATGACAAGTTTATCGTCAGCTACTCTCATTGTTCTTAGAATTCTCTCCAAATCAAATTCACCATATTTAGTGCCTGAAAAATACGAATCCCTAAGCAAATAATCCATTCTATCAGCATCTAATTGTGAACTGACCATTTGACATAATATTTTATTAGGATGAGTTCCATCTATAACACTAGCTACATCATCTGGCAAACTATCTCTATACGCTTTTAAAAGGGTGTTCACTTCTGATTCTCCTTTAATTATTTGGATAGTGTATATTTCATGATCGCTTTGCATTATTGATTCAAAAGAATGAGAAAATGGCGCATGACCAACATCATGCAATAAGGCAGCTAATTTTACTGTTATTTTTTCATACTCTGTTAAAGCTTTGCTAATATCATTAACCTCATTAATCATTCTTCTAGCAATTTCATACACACCTAAAGAATGAGCAAATCTTGAATGTTCTGATGTATGGTAAACCATCGATGTAGAACCCAACTGTTTTACTCTTCTTAAACGTTGAAATTCCCTGGTTTGAATACAATCCCATATGATTTTATCCTGCACTCTTACATAGCCATGAATCGGGTCTCTAAAAACTTTTTCTTCTGATAACGTATTCATGATTAACCCTCCGGTACATGTCTATTTTACCATAATTTTTGTTATAATGGGTGGTGTAATAAAGACGGGAGAAAAATATGAATATTTATCAAAAATGTGTTGAATCTGCCAACTATATCAAAGGCATCGCAAATGGAAACTATACTGATCAATATGATACTACAAGTGATGCAATTGGCATTATCCTTGGCAGTGGACTTGGTAATCTGGCAGATGAAGTGGAAGATGCAACAGTTATTTCTTATAAAGATATACCTCATTTTCCAATGACTAATGTTATTGGGCATGCTGGAAGAATGGTAATTGGCAAATTAAATGGAGTTAAGGTCATCTGTATGCAGGGTCGCTTCCACTTTTATGAAGGTTATGATATGAAAATTGTCTCCATGCCAGTAAGAGTGATGAAACTTTTAGGCATACGTTCGCTAATTGTAACTAATGCTGCAGGTGGAGTTAACAGAGGATTTGATGAGGGAACATTGATGGTAATTGATGATTTTATCAACTTTATGGGAGATAATCCGTTAACTGGAGCAAATATTGAAGAATTTGGAACCAGATTTCCAGATATGACTCTAGCTTTAGATAATAAATTAAAAAAATTAGCTTTTGAGACAGCTGAGGAATTAAATATTCATTTAAAAAAAGGTGTCTATATGTCCTTTAGAGGGCCAAACTATGAAACTCCAGCTGAAATTCATTTCGCTGAGGTAGTTGGCGCTGATGCAGTTGGAATGAGTACAGTGCCTGAACTGTTAGTGGCAAGACATGCCAATATTCCAACACTTGGTATTTCCTGTATTACCAACATGGCTGCAGGTATTACCGGTAAAGAATTGAATCACCTGGAAGTTGAGGCAGTTGCTAAAAGAGTTAATAATGAATTTAAATCATTAATTAAATTGTTAATTACTAAAATGTAAAAAAGCACTTCGGTGCTTTTTACATTTCTCTAGTTGAAATAATGTCAATTCCAGTATCTAAAATATTTTCTACAATTACTTCATTCATTTTTATTGGTGATTTTACCTTAATATCTTTTAATGCTTTTACCACTTCAATAAGTTTGTCTTTAGCTAAAGGTTTGCTGCTTTTAACAGGCAGACTATTATGAATTGCGTTTTCTATTTTCACAGTTGTTGTTAAAACTCTTGTAGGATTAAGAACTTCACTTCTCCCATATTCGACTCCTATTTGACAACTATGACCACTAACTGCATAGTCTTTGTTTTCATCTACCGATAACCTGCACCCTTTTGGACAACCGATACAAATTAATTCAATCATATCCTAACCCTCCTCGACAAATATCGTAATACTGTTTTGCTCATTTTTGATTAACATCGTTGGAACATTAATTTTTTCCAATTCTCCTGGTATAATATATTCTCTTGAATACTTACAGATAATATCACCATCTGAATTAGCAACTTTAATTACACTTTTACCTAAAACTTTATCGGTTCTAAATGAAATATCAATAAGTTTTTCTTTTATTGGTAAGTGTATTTTTTGAGGAATAGTGTAGCTGACAGGTTTTTGGGTTTTTACTTCTATTGCTTTTTTAAAATATCTTTCATCCAATACGTATTGACAGGCAGCTAAAGCTGCTTTTTTTGCTTCTAAAGCCACATTATCAGCTAAATCATGAACTTGGACTACATTTCCACAACAGAAAATTCCCTCAACTGAAGTTTCCATATTCTCATATACTACCGGACCTTTTGTTCTTTCATCAATTAAGACATTGGCTAACTTGCTTAATTCATTTTCAGGAATTAGACCTATTGATAGTAGCACTGTATCGCATTCAATTTCTTTCTCACTTCCTTCAATAATATTATATGTTTCATCCACTTCGGAAATAATGACTTTACTGACCCTGTTATCTGTACATTTTATTTCCGTAATTGTATGACATAGATATAATGGAATATCAAAATCTTCCAAACATTGCTTAATATTTCTTCTCAAACCTGAAGAATAAGGGTTAATCTCTACACAAGCCAATACTTTAGCTCCTTCTAAAGTCATCCTGCGAGCCATAATCAAGCCAATATCACCGCTTCCTAAGATGACCACTTTATTACCGACACTATAACCATTCATATTCATGTATCTTTGAGCTGCACCAGCTGTATAAACTCCTGCTCCTCGATCTCCTGGAGTGAAAATTGCTCCTCTAGTTCTTTCACGACAGCCCATCGCCAATATAATTGCTTTAGCTGAAATTTTTTTATAGCCATCTGTATTCAAAATATAGACATTTTTATTTTCGTCCAAATCTAAAACCATCGTATCAAGCATTATCTCAATGTCCGTATTTTTTATTTTCTCTATAAACCTTCCAGCAAATTCTGGACCCGTTAATTCTTCTTTAAATAAGTGTAAACCAAAACCATTGTGGATGCATTGATTTAAAATCCCACCCATTTCCTTATCTCTTTCAACTACCAATATCTTTTTAAGTCCGTTTTCATAAGCTGTCAATGCTGCACTTAAACCAGCAGGACCGGCACCAATAATTATTAAATCATACATATCAGTACTCACCTTCTTTCGCCTTATTCATTAAAATATTAGATCCTTCTTTATCTAATAAAACTTCATTAAATTCGATATTCAGTTTCTCTTTTAATATCATCGCTACTCTTTCTCCGCAGAAACCACTTTGACATCTTCCCATGCCAGCATTAGTTCTTCTTTTTATTGCATCCATTGACTTTGGTGGGATTGGCGAATTAAAACAATCAAGAATTTCTCCTTCAGTAACATGTTCACAGCGACAGACAATTTTTCCATAAGCTGGATTTTTAGCAACTAACTCATTTTTCTGTTCAAATGATAAATCTTTAAAACGAACTTTCTTTCTTGTTTCCTGATAGTTTTCTTTCCTGGTAAACTTTTCTTTGGTATTTAACCAATCTATAACGTGGTACCCGATAGCACAGGCAGCTGTCAAGGCTGGTGAAGCCATCCCCGCCAGATTATAGAAGTTTTCTACCGACTTACTTTCTTCAATAATAAAGTCTCCTCTATCGCTTCTGGCTCTTATACCAGCAAAATTTCTAATATTCTCTCTGAAATTAATGCAGTCCATCGTTAAAATAGATCTTTCTTTAATGTAATTTAAGGCTTTAGCAGTTGTTGCCAAATCTTCAAATTCAACCATTTCAGCATCTGGTCCGACAATCATGTTTCCATGTACGGTTGGGCATACTGCTACTCCTTTGCCCAACTTGCTCGGGCATTGGAAAAGTATATGTTTAACCTTTTCTCCTTCATTTTTATCTAACAGGTAATATTGTCCTCTTACCGGTATAATGGTAAACTCTTTTTTGCCAATCATTTCATGAACAACATCACTATAAACCCCTGCTGCATTGATTATATATTTACACTGATACTGATCTTTATTGGTTGAAACAATAAAAATTCCATCTTCTTTAGTAATCGATTGAACTTCATTGCTAAGTTTTAAATCAACACCATTTTCTACTGCTACTTCAGCTAAGGCAATCGCAAATTGCCAAGGATCTATTATTGCTCCTGTCTTGGCATACAAAGAACCCACTACTTTTTTATTTAGCAGCGGTTCTAATTCTCTGGTTTGTTTTTCATCAAGAACATATAGGTCTTTAACACCATTTTGTTGTCCTCTTTGATATAAATCTTGAAGCGTTTGTATATCGTCCTGATTATAAGCTAAAACTAATGATCCACAATTGTCATATGGAACATCTAGTTTTTGGCAAAGTTCTTTTGCCATTATTGAGCCTTCAACATTATATTTCGCCATTAATGAACCTGGTTCTGGATCATACCCTGCATGCATACATCCTGAATTGGCTTTTGTTGCTGCATTAGCTACATCATTATGCGTTTCTAAAAGGGCGATAGACATTTTATATTGTGAAAGCCAATAAGCTGTTGAACATCCAACAACTCCAGCTCCAATAATTATTACATCATACATATCGGCTACACCTTCTTTTCTTTATTTAATTATATCACCTTAAAATATTAATATAAAAAGAGATTGCTGTCAGTTAGCAACCTCTTTAGTTTTTTTCTCTTCCTTATTTTCATATTTTTCTTCTCGATACATAAAGAAAGCGATTATCAACGGGAACCCAATCATTCCTAAAAGCCCAAATAGTTTTAATCCTGCAATCATTGAAATTAAACTTACTAGTGGATTTAAGCCTAATCTTGTCCCGACAATTCTTGGCTCAATAATATTTCTGACGATTGTTATTATTACATATAGCAACAATACTCCAAGCCCTCTGAAAATATTGCCAAAAATCATCTCCACAAAAGCCCATGGTATTAAGGCTGTCCCAACACCAAGTATCGGAAGAATATCCATAATAGCTATCAAGGCTGCTATTAAGATTGTTGGCTTTGCTCTTAATATGGTTAACCCTATTGTTAATTCAGCAAAAGTTATAACCATAATGATTAGATAAGATTTTAATACATTTAAAATATTGTCTTTTATAAATATTGTGACATCTTCAATAAAATATGATACTTTTCTTGGCAATATTTTGTAGATAAAGTCTACAATTCCTTCATAATCTATAATAATGTAAATAGATGAAACAATTGTTACGGTAATAGTAATTATTGCCGAAGGGAAAGAAGTAATTGCTTCTTTAATAAAATTAATCAAATATGTTGATAAAGTCATTAAAATTGTTTTAATTGCCTCAAAGATTGATGAAGTAACCTGGTTAAAAATATCAGCTACTTCAGCAGGTAATGCTTCGTTTAAATCAATAAAGAAATTATAAACAATATTTATTGCCGGTTCTAAATAGTTTGAGTATAATCCAGCATAATCAAATCCTTTTACTGAATTGACCGTCATTACTGAAATAAAAGCAAATAAGATTACCACAACTATATAAAATCCAACCAACGTTATTAATAGTCGGTTTTTCCCTAGTTTGCCAAATATATTTCCTGCAATTTTTCTTACCAGATAAGCAATTGAAAAGCCAATAATAAAAGGCATCATAATGGGTAGTATATATTTACCACATAGATATACAATTAAGGCAATGCAACTATAATATAGGATATTTATTAAAAAATCTTTTTTTGTCATTCGTTTTACCTCAGTAATATAATACTACATTTCTTTTAATAGTGCATAATTCATTAAAAAATGTTAGAATATTTTAAATGATTTTAGGAGGACTTTATGAAAAAGAAGCCTGTTGTATTAATTGTTATGGACGGCATTGGTCTTAGTGAAAAAACTGATGGTAATGCTGTTAGAAATGCTTATACCCCTATCTTAGATAAAATGTGGGCTACTTGCCCCCATACTGCCATCGCTGCTCATGGCGTAGCGGTCGGTTTACCTACTGATGGGGATATGGGAAATTCAGAAGTTGGACACAATGCTTTAGGATGTGGACAAATTTATTCACAGGGAGCTAAACTGGTTAATGAATCAATTGCTTCAAATGAAATATATCAATCAGAAATTTGGACTTCTTTAGTAGAAAATGCTAAGGGTCATACCCTTCATTTTATTGGTTTATTATCTGACGGTAATGTTCACTCACATATTTCTCATTTAATTGCCATGATTACCCAAGCTAAAAAGGAAGGTTTATCTAAAGTTAGAGTTCATGCTTTACTAGATGGCAGAGATGTCGGACCTAGAACTGGGGAAATCTATGTTAAGCAATTGGAAGATGCTATGGCAGAATTAAATGACTCGACCTTTAATGCTAGAATTGCTTCAGGTGGTGGAAGAATGGTTGTCACAATGGACCGCTATGAAGCTAACTGGCAAATGGTAGAAGAAGGCTGGAGAATTCATGTCGAAGGAAAAGGAAGACAATTTGCCAATGCTACTGAAGCTATTGAAACTTACAGAAAAGAATTAGATCTTGATGACCAATACCTGCCTGGTTTTGTAATTGCTGAAGATGGAAAACCTGTAGGTACTATCGATGATCACGATTCAGTTATCCTATTCAATTTCAGAGGAGATAGGGCTTTAGAAATTTCTAGAGCTTTCGATAACAAAGATTTGCCTTACATTAAACGTGACAAATATCCTTCTGTTATCTTTGCAGGAATGTTGGAATATGATGGTGACTTACACATTCCAAACAACTATCTGGTTAATCCACCACAGATTGAACACACATTATCTGAATTATTGGTTAATGAAAAAATTAATTCCTATGCTGTAAGTGAAACACAGAAATTTGGCCATATGACTTATTTCTGGAATGGAAACAGAAGTGAAAAATTTGATGAAGACCTTGAGGTCTGGGAAGAAGTTAAATCTGATATTGTTCCTTTTGACCAAAGACCATGGATGAAAGCTGCTGAAATAACTGATTTATTAATTGAAGCAATGAAATCAGGTAAATATCAGTTTTTACGTGCTAACTATCCAAATGGCGACATGGTTGGTCATACAGGTGATTATGCGGCTACTATTGTAGGTGTTTCTGCCGTTGATTTGGCTTTAACAAGAGTGTTAAAAGTTGCTGATGAAATGGACTATACTGTTATTATCACTGCCGACCACGGCAATGCTGATGAAATGTATCAAAAAAGAAAGAGCCCAGATGCTCCAATTGTTCCTTTAACTGCTCACACCTTAAACAAGGTTCCGTTTATCGTCTACAATAATGATGTGGAAATAAAAGAAGGTACTTTTGGACTTAGTAACGTGGCCTCTACTATTGTAAAACTTTTAGGCTTAAAACCGCATGAAAAATGGAATGAGAGTATCATCAGGTAATGGTTGAAGCAGTATTTAATTTCTTCAGTGCCCTGGGAAGTGAATTTGCTTTATTTATGATTTCAATGATTCCTCTCATTGAATTAAGAGGGGCTATCATTTTTGCTTCTGCAATTAATTTCCCTTGGACTAAAGCCTTACCTATTTGTATTTTTGCAAATATGATTCCAGTTCCTTTCTTGCTAATTTTCGGGATGAAAATTATTCAATATTTGAAGACAACAAAACTTTTAGGAACTTTCTTTACTAAGTATGAAGAAAAACTACATACGAAAAGTAATCAAATTGAAAAATACGGATTTTTTGCTCTAACTGTTTTTGTTGGGATTCCTTTACCGGCTACTGGTGCCTGGAGCGGATCATTAATGGCTACAATCCTACAGTTTGACTTTAAAAAAGCCTTATTATCAATCTTTTTAGGAGTCTGTATTGCCAGTATTATAATGACCCTTGCTTGTTATGGAACTTTTGGTTTTTTAAGATTATTTGTTTAGAAGACTTAATCAAGTCTTCTCTTTTCTTATATAATTATAGAAAGGTGTTTTTATGAGAGTTGTACTTTTTGAAAGAATCGATGAAGAAAATGGTTATTTAAGTGTTTGGTATCCTTGCAATTTCTTTGTAGATGGATACAAATTCTGGTGTGTGGAACAATATCTACAATACCGTAAAGCTGTTATATTTAATGATCACTATCGTGCTGAAAAACTATTGAATGCAACCGAAAGAAAAGAAGTTATTCAATATGGTAAAGGGGTTAACAATTATGTTGATAAAGTCTGGAACACCAGAAGACATATTAATCTTTACAAGGGTAACTATGCTAAATTTTCTCAAAATCAAGAATTGAAAGATTTACTTTTAAGCACCGGAGATATTGTTTTAGCTAAATGTGGTAAAACTGATAAGGTTTGGGGCACAGGATTAAATTATGGAGATACCAGACTTTATAATCTTTCTAGATGGGAAGGGCTTAACTTACATGGTTTTTCTCTAATGGAAGTAAGGGATACACTAAAAAAAGAAGTTTAGCAACTTCTTAATCATTTTCTTCTGTAAGTGGAGGAAGAACATAAATCTGCTCATTCTCTTTAGTAATCAGATATTTTCCTCTGGCAACTGAACTGACATAGTTTTCATCTGTCAGTTTTTCTTTTTGCATTTGCAGACTTTCTTTTTCAGCTTCTAATTTAGCAATTTCTTTTTCTGACTCTTTAACATCACCATGCAAAGAAAATGTGGTCTTTATTTCTTTTCCCATTTGAAGATACATATACACAATAGCAGCAATCATAACCATACCAATAAGAATTCTTACAAATTTCCCTAAAGGAGTTAGTTTTCTTACTTTTTCCTTTTTCATCTTTACCACCTTTTCTTAAGTACCTTATTAAAACATTATTTACTGGCTTTTTCAAGGATTAATATTTGAAAAATATGACTCATTGTTATATTCTTAAGGTGTCAAGAGAGGTGTGTTTATGTTTCCACTAATTTTACAGTCCGATTTTGGTAGAGCAGATGGAGCAGTAAGTGCCATGTACGGCGTTGCTAACTGTGTTAATCCTGAAATCAGAATTTATGATTTAACCCATGACATTCCCCAATATGATATTTGGGAAGCCAGCTATCGTTTAATTCAGACAATTAATTATTGGCCTAAAGGAAGCGTTTTTGTTTCTGTGGTTGATCCAGGAGTTGNAAGCAATCGAAAATCTGTTGTTGTTAAAACAAATAACGATACTTATGTTGTTACACCAGATAACGGAACTTTAACGCACATTAAAAGAATACTAGGTATCAAAGAAGCTAGGATTCTTGACGAAAAACTTAACCGGCTTCCAAATTCAGGCGAAAGTTATACTTTTCACGGTCGTGATATCTATGCCTTCACTGGCGCAAGACTTGCTACCGGTTTGATTTCGTTTGAACAAATTGGTCCTTCATTCGATGTTGAGGAAATAGTCGAATTGCCTGTAGCCAAGGCTACCATTGAAAATGATGTCATTACAGGAACTATTGATGTATTGGATGTAAGATATGGTTCATTATGGACAAATATTCCTCGTAAACTATTTAAGCAATTGAATATCAATCATGGAGATAAAATTAATGTAGATATTACGAATAATACACGTACTGTGTATAGTAATAATTTGGTTTATGCCAGAAGTTTTGCTGATGTTCATATTGGTGAATCTTTGTTATATATAAACTCATTGGATTGTGTGGCTATTGCTATCAATCAGGGCAGTTTTGCCAATGCCTATAACATAGGTACAGGCATTGCCTGGCAGGTTGAACTCAGAAAAATCACTTGACATAATCGATTTTACTCAATAGAATAAACCCATAAGGAAAGACGTTTATTAAATGACATCCTTTGTGGATGTCGTTTTATATTTTAAGGCAATAACACTATTGTGTTAAATATATTGTAAGAAAAGGAGATAAATATGAAGAAAGAAAGTATTGGAAAAATTTTATTAGGAAAATGGGACACCAGAACTATTGTTGGTGTAGCTATTGGTATTGCTTTGTTTGCTGTACTAATGGTTTATGGATCAATTACTGTATTTACAAACACTAACCTGTCTTTAGCTATGATTGTTCCTGTTATCGTCGGCGGTCTGTTTGGACCACTACCAGCTGCTCTGGCTTGTGGTGTAGGAAACGTTTTGGCTGACTTGATTGGTGGTTGGGGATTCTGGTTTGACTGGTCAATTGGTAATGCAGTGTTAGGATTTATCGTAGGCAGCTTAAAACTTTATGGAGCTAATATTGATGAAGGAGTTTTCGATGTTAAACATATTATTATCTATGCCGTCACAGTTGTTGTAGGTAGTATTTTTGCATTTGGTATCATCACTCCAATATTCACAAAAATCATCTTTGGTGGGGAATTAAAAATCTCTATTGCTCAAGGTTGGGTTGCTTCTGTTTCTAATATAATCGTATTACTTGTTGCTGGTATTCCTATCTTAAAAGCTTTAGCAGCTAGAAATGCTCGTGGCAGAGACTTAACAAAAGAATAATATGTCAAAATCGCCTATTGTTGAATTTAAAGACTTCACGTTTAGATATAGTACTCAACGTGAGCCCACTTTAAAAAATATAAATTTAACCATCTATGAGGGGGAAAAAGTGCTTATTTTAGGCCCAAGCGGTTGTGGAAAGAGCACTTTGGCCAACTGTATTAATGGCTTGATTCCCTTCTCATATCCAGGCGAAATTCAAGGATCTTGTAAAATTGCTGGAAATGAAACATCAAATTCTAGCATTTTTAATTTAAGCGCTGTTGTTGGTACAGTACTACAAGATTCTGATGCCCAATTTGTTGGTTTATCTGTCGGTGGGGATATTGCTTATGCACTGGAAAATGATAATATGCCGCGAGAAGAAATGCTTCCACGTGTATTAAACTCTGCAACCCTTGTAGGAATGCATGAATTCTTAGAACATGTTCCTTATAATCTTTCTGGCGGACAGAAACAGCGTGTTTCTTTAGCTGGTATTATGCATGATCATGTTAAAATTCTTCTTTTTGATGAACCTTTAGCTGCCCTTGACCCTCAAATGGGCAATCAGGCTATCGATTTGATTGATCAGATACAAAAAAACAATAATTGTACGGTTATAATTATCGAGCATCGCTTAGAAGATGTTTTATATCGTCCAGTTGATCGAATAATTTTATTAGAAGACGGACAAATTGTTGCAGATATGACTCCTAACGAACTCCTTTGTTCAAATATTATAGTAGAAAAGGGAATTAGAGAGCCTCTTTATTTGCAAGCTTTAAAAATGGCTGGCTGCAATGTCACTATTGAAGACAATCCTTGTAATGTTTTTAATATGAATCTTGAAAAATATAAGGACCAGTTAATCTCTTACTATAGTAGCGTTGATACCAGCAAGCCAGAAGAAGACAAAGAAGTTGTTTTAGAAGTTAAAAATGTTGATTTTTCTTATGATAAGTTTAAAGCTTTAGATGATGTTTCTTTTACCATTAATAAAGCAGATAAAATTGCAATAGTAGGGAAAAACGGAGCTGGAAAATCTACAGCAGCTAAACTTATTTGTGGCATTCTTCGTCCTGATAAAGGAGAAGTTCTTATAGATGGTGTCAATTATCTTAACTACTCTATTAAAGAAATAGGACAAAGAATAGGCTATGTGATGCAAAACCCTAACCAGATGCTGGTTAAGGATATTATTAAAGATGAAGTATCTTTAGGTTTAGTTCTTAACAACAAATCTGAAGCTGAAATTGAAAAAAATATTGAAGCCGCACTTAAAAAATGTGATCTTTGGCCTATGAGAAATTGGCCCGTTTCCGTTGTCAGTTACGGTCAAAGAAAACGTGTAACTATTGCTTCTATTTTAGCTATGAATCCTGAAATAATAATTTTAGATGAACCTACAGCCGGACAAGACTATCGAGTTTATACTGAAATTATGTCTTTTTTAGAAAGCTTAAATAGAGATTTTGGTATTACTATATTATTCATTACTCATGATATGCACTTAGCTATTGAATACACTGATAGAGCTATTGTTTTTGCTGATGGACAATGTATCGGTGATGATTCGGTATTTAGGATTTTATCTGATAACGATATCATTGAACAGGCAAACCTAAAGCAAACATCTCTTTATTCTTTAGCTACAAGAATAGGTTTAGAGCCTGAAAAGTTTATTGAATCATTCATTGTTGCAGAAAGGAGAAAACGTCATGAAAAATCTTAATATTATTAATCTGACAAAAGGAGAAACTTTTCTTCATCAACTTTCTGGCACGACAAAAGTTAGATTGTTTGCCACTTTGATGCTTTATGTTATGATGTCGTTTGACTTGCCTATTATTCTGCCACTATTTATCTTTTCAATTATCGGTATAATTTCCTTAAAACCAAGTTGGAAAGTAATTAAACCGCTGGTTATATTTGTTGTAGCCATAAATATACTGAATGTTGTCTTGTACTGGTTAGCTAATCCTCTTTGTGGATTAGAGTATACGGGTGATCAGACAATTCTATTTGCCTATACAGATTACCTTGTTGTAACTAAAGGAACTCTATGGTTTCTAACAATCAGATTATTAAAGATGTTAACTGCTTTTTCTACTTCGCTGGCTTTTATCATGTCTATTACTCCAAGCGAGTTGGCTGCAGGCTTAACTTCTTTAGGTTTTCCTTATAAACTTGGCAGTATCGTAGAAATTGCTTTCAGATACATTCCCGATATCTCAAGAGATTATGAGAATATTGCTGTCTCAATGCAGTGTAGAGGTTTAGAATTAGATGCTAAAAAGACTAAACCAATTGAGCGTTTAAAACAGATGATTCTCATCTTAATTCCATTAATTGTCACTTCTTTTGATAGAGTAGGGAACATTTCAAACGCTATGGATTTAAGGGGCTTTGGTAAAGGAAAGAAAAGATCTTACTACTCTGAATATCCTGAAAGAAAAAATGACAAAATCTTTAAGTTAATTTATTGTTTAATAACTATTTTCTGTGCTTACTATATAATTTCAGGGATTATCACTCCTCGTGACCCTAAGATGTGGCTTTATTGGAGGTAATTATGAAATATCCTAATATTCTTATGATGACAGATTTCGGACCAGATAATAGCAGTGTTTGTACTATGAAAGGTGTCTGCAGCAATATCTGTCCTGATTTAATCACAACTGACATTACCCATTCAATTACACCGTTTAACACCTGGCAGGCTAGTGCCCAACTTATGTTTGTGGTACCATATTGGCCAAAAGGAACTATCTTTGTCTGTGTAGTCGATCCAGGTGTTGGAACTGAAAGAAAAGCTTGTGTTGCCAAACTAAAAGATGGCAACTACATCGTTACTCCTGATAACGGAACTTTAACTCATGTCTATTATGAAATAGGTATTGAAGAAATCAGAGAAATTGATGAAACAGTTAACCGTCTTCCTTCGACAAGAGATACTTCAATTTTTCATGGACGTGATTTATTTGCTTATTGTGCTGGCAAATTAGCCGCTAACATTATTACCTTTGAAGAGGTTGGCCCTGCTTATCCAGTTGAAGAAGTTGTTTTACATGACACTTTTTACGACCCTCTTATTAAAGAAAATCATGTTGAAGGAAATATCATTACCGTTTTTAAACATTTTGGCAACGTATTTACCAATATCTCTTATAAAAACTTCAAAAAAGCTGGCTTTAATGAAGGAGATTATGTCAATGTCAGAATAACTTATAAAGATGAAATCATTTTTAATGAAAAAGTGTTATTTCATAAATCGTTTGGCTATGCTGAACTTAATCAACCAATTATCTTCAGTGGTTCTATGTTAGATATTTGTTTAGCTTTAAATCAAGGCAGTTTTGCAGAAAAATATGGCATCTCTGCCGGAAAAGATTGGAAGGTCGTGTTTACTAAATGAAACCAAGTATTGTATGGCAAACCGACTTTAGCTTAACCTGGGGAGCAGTGAACACCATGCGCGGCGTAGTTAAACAAGTAGATAGCGAATTAGAATGTTATGATATAACTCATGAAATTGAACAATTTAACATCCTTGCAGCCTCTAGAGAGTTGTCATTTGTCGTTCCGTTTTGGCCAAAAGGAACAATCTTTGTCAGTGTTGTTGATCCAGGTGTTGGAACCAAAAGAAAAGGCTGTGTTGCTAAATTAAAAGATGGAAACTATGTTATTACTCCTGATAATGGCTCCTTGACCCATCTTTATTATGAAATCGGTATTGAAGAAGTAAGAGAAATTGATGAGTCTGTCAACAGGTATAAAGGAACTGAAGATGTATCAGTATTCCATGGGCGTGATATTTTTGCTTATACAGCTGCAAGACTTGCTAGCGGTATTATTTCTTTTGAAGAAGTCGGTGTTGCTTATCCGGTAAGTGAAATTATTGTTGAAGACTATGAATATGTGAAAGCGATTGTTACAAGTACTGAAATTAAAGGAATTATTATTAGTGTTTCAGATCATTTTGGTTCAATTGTCTTTAATATATTGACCAAAGATTTCAACAAAATTGGTTATAGTCATGGCGATATTGTTCGTGTAAAAATTAGCCATAATGGTAAAGTATATTTTGAAGATGATGTTCTATATGAAAAATCATTTGGTTATGTTGATTTAAATGAACCTGTTGTATTTAATTCTAGCAGTAACTATATCTCTATTGGTTTAAATCAAAACAACTTTAGAGATACTTATTGCATAAAAGATGGAAAAGACTGGATTGTTGAATTATCAAAAAAGTAAAGGTTTAATCCTGTTTCTGATTCTGTAATCAGTTTATTCATTTTTATATTTAGGTTATTCTTTTAAATATAATCTCCATTTTAACTATTTCTCCATTAAAACAATTAAAAACTGTCAACTCAGACAGTTTTTTGACTTATTACAGTTTCCCTTTTCACTATTTAAATTCCCACATAACAAAAAGAAGAATGCATTGTACCTTCTTATTCTTCTTTTTGAGTGATTTTATACTCTTCTAAAACTTCATATAAAATACTGGCATCATTTTTTT
>JGI24709J26583_10000023_pt1 | contig 92345 bp, 78 predicted proteins | sample BioPla2DNA1_FD_26583 | JGI IMG/M metagenome (IMG submission 26583) | reverse complement strand
AGCTATGAATTTGTTTCTCAAGCTTTCATTATCCATGCCTTAAACCCCTTTCACTATCTATGACGAATCGGAGGTGCATTTTTATTGGTAAAAGATCGAATGTTGTGTGGTTGTGCGAAAGGGTCATATTGCGCGTGTGTGAACCATATTTCACCGACACCTGCATAGTTCCCCTTATCTGTGGTATAGCCTGTTCTGCCGTCATAATCTTTTCCGAATATCGGCGCGACGTGAAAGGTTCCATCTACGTTGATCGTGATAGGATTGTTCGCAATAGAGCGAAATTACTTAACTCAGCCATGAATATCCCGCTGCCAGCAGGTTTGAACGCCAGCGTTTTCATAAAGCGCCCGGTGACAACGCCGCTGGAATGGAGCTGCAAGAGTTCCAGGACTTCATACAGGCTGTCGTCCTCGTGCCCCGCCGCACCCAGCTTATCAATAAACGCACCCGCCTCATTGCTCAAAACAAGCGAGGTGCCCTCACAGATATACCAAAATTCAGCTTAAAATATTCTTGTGTATAGACAACCCTTCTTTTTTTAATCAGAAATGACGTCGGCGATAAAGGTTTTCACTGTCTGATACACTTCTTCAAATACCGGTTTATTTACTCCTCCGGCAAAGCGGAATTTTTCGTAAGAATGTTTCAAATCTTCTGTTCGGTTGAGAAATCCGTCGAAGTTACCAAGTGTTCTCCTGTTGCTTTCAAGGATATGTAAAACATCTTCACGATTAAAATCGCAAACATGAGATATATAATACAGATCAACAACGTCCTTAATTCTGCGGAATATCTTATTCGAGGAGACAACAGAGATCTTATCAGCCATCATTTGAGAGGGAGCAACACCCCGGAAAACGCAGGCCTGAAACTTCGTAAATTTTGGTCAGAGCCATTGGACGATTAACATCCACATCCATAGTGAAAATTACTTCTTCGGATGAGCTGTCTCTTAACTCAAAACCCGCAGACCTATTATCACCGTACTTTCTATATGGGATTACTGTCAGATTAATGTCGCCTCTGTCTATTGCTTTCTGAAAGGCTTCCGCGATTTGCTCCATTGTAGGAGTGGTATCTGAATTCCAGTTCGCATCTATATCCACAGTATGACGAGTATCTTCGGAATATCCGGATTCAAGCAAATATGCCTTCAATACCATAGAACCTTTAAAACTCACCGGAATACCGCTGGCATATATGGCTTTCATCACTTCATACATTAACTTTTCTTCTGCTGAAATGTTCATCAGTCTGTCTCCCATGCTTCGTAGTATTCAATTGCTTCTATCGCCAGCTTTTCAAACCTTTCCTGATACTCCGGGGGCACAGAAATACCGTTAAACTTTTCGCCGTTGGCATAATAGTAGCGGCTGACAGCCTCGGTGATACCCTGCATATCTAGGATTAATTCATTGGCAAACGCGTCTGAAATTGTGCGGCTGAGATTAGTGTACCGTAGACCATTCTTCCGCTCCACATCATAAGGACTGACCCGATTGCCAAGAATAACTACTCCGTTGTAATCGGTAACAGTGTCATCCCCGTAGACCCATACGACATGCTCATCGCTGCGACCACCGAAGTTTCCCTGACACATGAGCGCTTGATCCAATGCAAATACTATATCTTCCCCCAGGCATGCCTGCACAGCTTTCAGCCATGCGACGGAACCAATAAAATCCCGCCTCTTTGGGAGCTCTCTCTTCTTAGGGTCATACTCTGGCAAGTTAACAGTCCTGCGGTTCGCAAGATCCGACCGAACACGCTGACTCAGCAATTCAATAATATAATCGGGAGGCTTGCGTACACCGGCTTCCCAATTCTGGATGGTTCGAAAAGGAATATTGTACCTTGCAGCGAACTCGCTTTGGGTATCTCCTAATGCTGTTCTCATTTCTCGTATCATCATCTTTAACATCTTATGTATAAAATACACCCATTGAGTGTGTTTGTCAACGATATACTTCCTAAAACCAGCTTATCTTTCTTGGAAATTTTACGCAGCCATTATAGGTTCAATTCTAAAACGGTACTGTCAAAGGGGAAACAGTTAGAACTTATGAGGTCTTATAAAGAGATATTGGATAAAAATATCACTCGAAATGCGTTTGACGGGTGACCGGCACGTTTGCCGTAAGACTCAAGATCATTCTTAATCTTTAATCTGTCATATTCTTTCAGAAATATTCTCTTCTATCGGGAAATATTCCTTCTCGAATCCTTCTCTTCTTGTCTTCATACAAAGAAGCATCGATCTTCTTTAAGAAATCATCGGTTGACTCATGTTTACTTTCGTACGTACTATAACCAATTGAAAAATTAATCTTATAAGGTTTCTTTTCCAATTTATTGAACAATGCTGCTTGCGTTAAAATGTTGTTAATCATATCCATAATCTCTTTCTGAGATTTAACATGCATTAATATGATAAATTCATCTCCCCCATAACGACATACTGCGCCTTTATCGCCTACAGCTGTATGTAATATCTTCCCAGCTTCAGAAATAGCATCATCTCCAATAGTATGTCCGAACCTGTCGTTTATGCTCTTTAAGCCGTCTATGTCTAACATAATTCCGGCAGGTATACCGGCAGTATCCCCTTTTTTACTACCCATTAACAATAAAATGTTATTTAAGTACTGTCTGTTAAATAATCCCGACAGCGCATCAACGTAAGCCGATTCATTTTGAAGATTGATGAATAAAGACATCATTCCTATAGATACGCCCAACCACACGAGAGAGAATCCATAAAAGAAGAACTGTAACAGGCTTCCAATCATAATAGGAATCATAAACTGAATAGCAGGCAGAGACAGATATTTATTTACCTTCTTACGATGCGAATAAATCAAAATAACCCCATATGCTAGATATAAATAAGTGACAGCATATGGAATGATATATAAATCTGTTCTTTGATAAATATTGAATTCATCAACCACAAAAAATACGGGAGTCGCTAAGTTAATTAAGCAGCCGATAATAGTCAGCACAGCAGGTATAGCTACAAAAAGGTATATCCGCTTTATTCTTTCTATATCTGAAAACAATTTATAGTCCGCATACACTGTCCAGGAATAAGCAAATATAATGTTATTAACAAATAAAATGACATTTAAAACGATCAGCAACGCATGAAAACCATAGGCCATTTTACCGTCCATGAAAAAAACAACCGTTTCAATAATGCATTGCAGAATATTTAAAATAACCATCGCAAAGTAAAGCTTTTCGTCAAGAAATCCGTGACGTATTGGCCTTTTTGAACTCGATAAAATAATTGACAACAACAATATTGCTGTTCCATTTGCAATACATATCGCCGGAAAATTAAACATTTTCAAACTGCTTCCTCTGAATTGTTTGCTTCAATTATACCGTTTGCTTCAGATTGTTTTTATTCACATCGTCCCCGTCTCCTCTCGATCAGTCGCGACGGTTTTTTCGTTCATAGCGGTACGAGAAAAACCATCCTGAAAGAAAGGCGAGCATTACAATTAAAAGACTTCCCAACACAATCACCACTTTTTGTACGGCGCCCCATCCTGAAAAAGGTGATTGTCCTTCCTGGGGCGGCTTGAGTATCCATATTTTCTCGTTCTTCGACACATCCGTTTTGGCAAGCGTTTCCGTCTCTTCCGGAATAGTGGCGGTCGGTTCAGTCTCTTTAGGAAGCGGTTCAGCGAGGCGTGTCGTTAAGGGATCAATCTCGGGAGCGCCGATGCGACTTGCGGCTTCTTCCATTAACGCGCGAACGGGCAAAGCGCGTCCAAAAATTGTATCAACATCAACCGGCTTTAAGCCAAGTGCAACGGCGATTAAAACTCGGTCATCATGCGTCGTCCCGCTGGCGACGAGACAATAACCGGCTCCGAGGGTTGATCCCGTTTTGCCTCCTGTATACTCTTTGAAATAACGGGAAGAAAGACCTTGTGCACCGTAATAAATCAATCCGTTCGTCGTATTGATCGGCGCCCACATTACCGAACTGTGCGCATCGGTGGGCGGCATCATGTAAAGCTGGAGATTGCTTATACGGTTAAACAGCGGATATTTCAAGATTTCACGCATGATAATCGTAAGATCCGAGGCAGTAGAATAATGATTTTCCTCATCAAATCCTGCCGGATTCATAAAATGCGTATCATGTGCGCCAAGCTCGCTTAGTCGCTTATTCATGCGCTCCATAAATCGCCGTCGCGATTCCAACGGATTGTTGAGGTTGTCAGGATCGATCGCGCCGAACGCACCGCCATAATTTTCTGCGATCACATTAGCCATATCGTTAGCCGATCGAATCAGCATAGCCGCCAGACAATCTACCGTTCGAATATGTTCGCCGGCGATCAAGGGCATGCTTACGGCTCCCGAACTGGGAAGGCGCATCGATTCTTTGGACACTACGAGCATTCTTTCAGGGTCAAAAGATGGATCTTCAAGCAGCAGAAGTGCCGTCATCAATTTCGTTGTACTCGCAACCGGCAGCCGACTTGCAGCGTCTTTAGAAAGGATTGTCTCGCCCGTTTCGGCATCAATGACGATATATGCCTTTATCTGTACTTCTTCAAAGGTTGGCCAGCCATAAGGATCGAGCGCGTGCACCTCCTTCGGAGCCGCTAAAAGGCCGATCAAAAGGAAAAGAGTGAGCCATATGAAAAACCTTCGAATCCTGTTACAACCCAGGATACGTATGTCGCCGTCGTTCATACCTTGTCACCTTTCCTTTCCATCAGTTCCGGTTAACCGTGAAATCAATTATTGGAGCAACGCAAGCACTTCCTCAGTGAGGGTGTTCTTTAGGGATGCTGCGTCACGAATTTTTAGATACGTAAACGATGCCTGAAGAAGTGGCCACAAAGGAAGATCCGTCTCCTCGGCCAGACGCCGTACATTTTGCTCGCGATCTTTTCTTACGTTTTTGCGTCCGAAAAGAGCACGAGAGGCAAATACATCGTCAAGCAAGGGTGAACGCGCCATTATGATGCACGTATCACGATCCGCCTTACGCTCAGTATCGTTTTCCCAGCACGAGATGGCCTCCGCCGTGCCACGATCAATCAAATGATCTGTCCGATCGTAGACTGAAATCATAACGCCTTGTGCTCGCTTAGGTGTACAGGAGGCTACAACCATCTGTTGACAGAGCAGATTTTTTTCTTCCTTTGAAAGAGATAATGAGCCTCCTGCCCGGTACGCTTCGACCCAAGATGACAACATGTTCGTGTCGCGGGACAATATTTCAAAGAGTATGCGCTCTAAATTGAACGGAAGCGACACGTCTGCATCGTCGTCATCGTCGTCATCATTGTCGTCTGCTGCAGAGTGTAAGCCTTTTTGCAGAAGATTAGACAAGACACCGAACGCGCCTTCACCTGTATAGACTGTGCCTACAGGCAGCCCGAGGCTTGCAGCATATGCAATACCGGAAAGCAGTGCCAGATGACCCTCCGCTATCACAAAATCGATCCGTTGATCACTTGGTTGACCGGAAAAAGAGGTATTGCATGCTTCTTTACGACTTTGCATTATTAAAGCGATTGACGCCGCAGCCAAAGCTCCAAATGTCAATACGGTCAATAGATATCCCGGCGTGATGAACAACGGACGATAGCCTGCGCACTCCATCTCTTCATTGAAAGCGACATCGCACGCCGCTTCACGGATCATGGATGCAGCATCGTCATAATTCGAACGAAACGTCAACATAAAGTCCTGATCGGCCAAAGCAACACCGATTTCATCTGACCGTCGACAACTTTCAGGAATAAAAAGAAGCATCCGGCCTTCCGATTCAAAGGAACGCTGGCGCGCCATCGCCGTTGCTTCATCGCCATCTGAAAGAAGTACAATCCAAGGTCTCATGCGGTCTTCTTTCCCTTCAAACGATAGCAGAGTCTGAGTTATCGCCGCCGAAAAGTCATATACTGACGCCGTCGGTAATTCATCAGATAAAAAGAAATAAAGATGCGGAAGGTACCGATTAACCGGACGCATTGGAAATTCAAATGATCGGTCATCCAGTCTTAACTGTTGCACCGCCTGATCGATAATGCGTTCCCACTCTGAAAGCGACCAATCCGGTAAAAACCGATGATAAAACAATGCCATTATTTCCTGCCATCCGGATGTCATAAAAATATCATCCGTCAGCGGCTCAGGAGATGTCGACGGAATATAAAGGCCTCCTTTTTCCGACAAACCGCGCAATACCGCATCTTTGCCGGATACCGGCTTCCCTCCGCGCGTGCACCAATATTCCATGAGTGCTCTCCCTACTTTTTAGGCAGCGGCTGCAACGCGTCATCCAGTGAGAACGCGCGGCGATAATGCTCTAAGATCTTGCGGGCGGTATTATCATCGACTTGCTCTGATGTCAACTGATGCTCCAGCCACTCAAGGCGCTGCCTGCGCTGCTCTGCAGCCAAAATAGAGGGACGAATCGCGAAATAAAACACCAGAAACAAGACCGCAACCACGATGACAGAGATCGCCAATACACGAATCGCTCGTGTGAAAGGTCGGCGCTCGTGCGCAGTCATACGTGTATCGTCCTCCCCCATCTTGAGCACATTCTCCTGCTCGCGACGGCTTGCCATCTGTGTTCGACCGGCACCCGTGTCGTCAGCGGCCTTTTGCAGAATTCCGCTTCTTGCCATACGAGCACGAACGGGCATTAATTTTTGCTCTTTTATTTTGCGTGATCGATCACGCGCCTCTTCGCGTATACGCTCTTCACGTACCGCCATGCGACAGTACTCAATCGTTCTGGCGTCTTCTGAGTCCGGTGCTTGTAACAGCACCTGTTCAAAACGTTGTTCTGCTTCCGCATAGCGTCGTGCTTCTGCCAAAAGCACCCCATAAAGCGTTGAAGCAGCCAGAAAAGTCGGCCAGCGTGACGTCAGCTTGCCAAGAACAATCATCGCCACATCGCTATTCCCGGTTTTTGACTGTTCCAGCGCGCGATTAAACGCGGCCAGCGCACGCTCACCTTCAGTTCGCGATGCGATAAGATCCTTAGGAAGCGTTTCCATCGGCAAGAACCGGGATTTAATCGCGTCCCAATCCACCTCATCACGTTTCGATTTTGCTCGATTTCCGGTGTCCGTCATAGGTCCTCCTGATCATTTCCACGAGCTTTTATCGCTTTATCGGCATGCGACCTCATCAGTGTTTTGATTTCACCTGCCAAGTACAACGAGCCAAAGACGCAAACAATGGCGTTCTTTTCTCCGGCGAGCCGGAGCACGAGATCCAACGCCCGTTCCACATGAGAATCAGCCTCTACGCGCGCCTTTCGATTATGCGTCGATGCCAAAAGTTTTTCTACTTCCTCCTTGAGCAGAAAGGCTGACAAACGGCGTTCACTAGGCGGCTCTGTCGCTACAAAAGCTTCAATAGAATAGTGATCCGATTGAAGCACTGCCTGTAGCATTCGGCGGTAATCCTTGTCGCGAAGCGCCCCTGCCAAAAATACAACGGGTATTGTACCATGCGTCAGCCGAGCCAACGTTTCCTCCAGAGCTAGACCTGCCTGCCAGTTATGGGCACCGTCTAGGAGAAAAAGCGGTGATTGCAACAACACCTCGAGCCTTCCAGGCCAGATCGCGCGTTTAATGCCTTCCCGTATCGCCTTTTCATCGGCAAGTCCTGCTGCGCGAACTGATTCTGCTGCCAGCATCGCGTAAATCGGATGATAGGCACCAAGAAGTTTCGTCTCATAAACGTTTCCGGTCGGATTAAACCGGAACGTCTGCCCTTCTAAGCTGTACGTCAGCAAGGTAATGTCATCATACCCCAAGTATGTCAGAGGTGCACGGTGCAAGCGTGACACGCGTTCAAGCACATCACGCGCGGTATCCGCGTCTTCCTTTGAAATAAGGGATGCTCGGGGATCATACGCAAATACGGGGCAGCCGCCCTTGATGATGCCTGCTTTTTCCCACATGATTTCTTCCATGCTGTTTCCGAGGCGATCCATATGATCATAGCCGGGAGATGCTATGATCGACGCTAAAGGGCGCTCCACGATATTCGTGGAGTCGAGTCGTCCGCCGAGGCCTGTCTCAAGCACCACGACGTCACATTCTTCTTCCGCATACCAAGAAAAGGCAAGCGCGGTTATGTAATCAAACTGTGACGGCTGTTCACCGGTTTCTCGTATGACGGCACAGCCGGCTTTTCGAATGGGATCCATCAAGCGTTCAATCGTCTCGTCGGGGATCTCGCCGATCGGTTTATCTCTATCAAAAAGAAGCAGGTCATTTAGACCATTGAAAATTCGGATACGCTCGTTAAAACGCTCTAAATAAGGCGACGTATACCACCCGACCTTATATCCCGCGCTGCAAAGGATATGCGTCAGATAACTGGTGATAGCCCCCTTGCCGTTGGTGCCCGCGATATGAAATACCTTCATATCGCGCCAAGGATCACCTATTCTTTCATAAAGCGCGCCTGCGCGGCGCAACATGGGCTCAATGCTGTACCGAACCGTCTTATCAACGGCACAGTTGTTTGTCGTATCTGTCATCTCTTTTTTGAAAGCCTCCATGACTGAAGCGTACTTCACCTTTAACTGAAAGATCAACTATGGACAGGTTATTCACTAATCCTCGCGGTCATCACCGAAAACAAATAGTTTTCCCGTCACGCGATTAGCGACCACAACAAAAAGCAGCGCAATGATTTTCGCATATGTCAGTCCCTGAATGATCTCCTGCCGAACACCGAAACCATAGTAAAAAAGAGGGTAAATAACGTACTCGCTGAGCGAAATCATAAGCCGCGAACCAACAAAACGAACAAATTCTCTCTTGATATCGCTCTTCGAGCGAAACACCCAGACACGGTTGAGAACATAAGCGGTCAATACCGACAAGACAATCGCCGGAAAATTCGAGAAATACCATTGCCCTAGCCCAAGCCAGCGATTCATCAATGTAAAAACGAAGAGATTGACTACCGTCGCAACAACGCCGGAGATAAAATAACGGATAAATTCCCGACTGAAAAACAGTTCACGCAAAAACAATCCGAAACGCCTAAACCCTTCTTTTTTCGTCGACACGCTCCGATTGTTATCGTTGTTAGATCTCGTCGTCATCCGTATAAGCCTCTTCGAAATACATCCGGTCTTTCTCAAAGCGGCGACTGTAAGGCTCGTGTTCATCGCTTTCCGGCTCCGGTTGACGAATACTTGGGTTCTGTAAGAAAACTTGCCTCATATTAGGAAAACGACGAATCGCATCCGGACTGGGACGCCTCCTCACATGATGTGCATCCTCAATTAAAGGTACTTCTTGCGGGACATCGTCAGTTATATCAGAAGCATCCGAGGGAAAATCAACTTCACGCATATTGCGATGATCAACAGATACACTTGGGGCGTCCTGATCAACATATTCATCCGCAGGCTCTTCGTCATCGCCAAACGCGTCTTGATCGTCAAAAGGCTCTTCGAAGACATCCTCGATATCGTTTTCTGCAAAGTGAGCGTCATGTTCATCTGAACCGAATTGAGCACTCAATGGCTTTTCATCATCGATATAAAAATCCTGATCATCTCGTTCGGCCATGTCGTGCGCAGCATCTTGTGTCTCATCGTGGAGTTCCTGTGCAAGGTAATCATCCGTCAAACTCGATTCAGCCATAAAAGAGTAATCTTCTTTATCAGGATAACCGTCGAGATCATCTGCGATACTTGACTCTGCAATCACTACATCATCTCCATCGGATGAATCAGCGTCGAGATCAGCGATTAGATTCGGTCCCTTAATCCATTCATCTTCCGGATAATCAGTCAATACGTCTTCTTCATACTCATTATGATCCGCCCATGAAGAAGAGACATCAATATCATCGCTCTGAGGATCAAGTTTCTTGGCAACATATTCACGCCTGAGTCCCTTGATATACAGTACGCCGTTTTCATCTTCGTCATCGTTGGCATCGTAGTCATCATCTTCCTCATACGTAAAACTATGTCGACGGCGTGCGCGCAGAGATTTAATGGTAAAGACAAGCGCCAACAGAAGAAGCAACAGAACAACGACGCTTACGATCAACACCCATGGTGGCAGCAACAATCCGAATAGCGCTACAAGACGCGGTTCTGATGCCGCTGTTTCTACCGGTGCTATCGGTACTGTCATCACATCCGTCTCTTCAGTCGGTTTTTCCGTTACACTCGGAGCAGGAGGTTCCGATCGTTCAAGGTAACTCCCCCACACAGGCACCGGCCAACTTCCGACGCTGATCATGGAATCATACACCGTATCGTAAAGAAATAATGTCTTCTTATTCGAATCATTGACGCGGCAAACGAGTAGCACCGTATCTTTAGGAGGATCCGGAATCGGAATGTTTAGGCGGCTATTCTCTGTTTCAGCTGGCTCGGGATCCGTTCCTTCTGCAGCAAAGACATACCGTTCGGCATCTCTTTGTTGACGCGCTTCCGAATCATTTTCTTCAACAGAATTCTCTGAAGGTTCAACAACACCCGTTGTATTTGGATCTTGATCATCTCCCGAGGTCGACAATGGAACATCCAACTCTTCATAGCCTGAACGGTACTCCTCATAAGGGACAAAAGCGCCAGACAACAGTCGGTACGCAGGCACACGTTCTCCACGCACCTTCAGCGTCGTTAGTTCAAATCCGTCGGGTACTGCGTTTTCCGGCAATACTGTTACCGTGAAAAAGCGTGACGACCATTCACTTCGAAAATAAGGAACAAAGACTCCGCCCTCATCGTCGTAGGAGTAGAAGCGTCCGTCGTTATCATCCTCCGCCTTCAACCAAAACAGCGTATAGGGTAACGATTCCGATTGGAACGCATCCATCTCTGTATCCTCATGCTCAACCTTGACAGCGCTAAAAGAAGAAGGCAAACGCTCCGCAGGAGGCAGCGACTCCGGCACACTCAACAGTTCCCCGTCATAACGCTTCCCTGTCCAAACCACAGTATCCGGTATTTCTTCCGGTTCCGTTGTGATCGGTGTCACCGAGGGTGTCGTTAACGGTGTGGTCGAGGGGGTACTTGTACTACTCGGTGTTGTAGTCATCGTTACCACCGGTTTTGTTGCAGTAACCGTTGGGTTTGGTGGCGCGGAGGGTTTTGTTGTCGTTGATAGTGTTGTCGCGGACGGCACTGTCTTTTGTTGTGTGATGTTAATGGTGAGTGGCGACGGATAAGAAGAAATAGTGTTGTAATCACCGTCCGCAGCAACAATCACCTTAATAATCGTTGACCCTTCTTTCGTCGCTTTGAACGTGATTCTGACGGCATCTTGAACCATTGTAAGTGGGATATCTTCTACTTCACCATGTAAAGAGATATTCTGGCTCTGGTTACTGGAGCTATATTCTCTCGCCACAATAGTGCCAGGAATACTGGATATATTGAGAAAAGAAGTCGGCTGAATGATCGTATTATCATACGATATTCGAAAATCAAATTTCCTCGTCGGGGCTTTTGGCGTGAAACCTAGCGTCACTGTAAACGTGTTCCCAACAGAGACTTGATGAGGATAAGGAACACTGATACTCATCGTCACCTGTCTTTTTAATCCTTCCGCGCTAACCGCCGCTGAAAATGTCCACCCGACGGTAATAATCAACGACACAATAAGTATGTATACGAATACACGCGACTTTTTTTTCATATAAAACCTTAATCCAAATATAGTATTGTCGTCATGATATGCATGACAATCTTGATCACACTATGTACCTACAAGCTGAGCCCCTTCTCTCTTTTATTGAACTCCCGTGGCAGTCGATCGCGTTTGAGGAATCTTTCGTCCACGATACATATAGTCAATCAAAGCGGAATAATCGTTTGAGTTAATATAACCGTCCGGTACGGCATCCATCGCCATGAGCTCTGCCTCACTAGGTTTTCTTCCACGGTACATAAAATCAACCACTGAAGAAACATCATTGGAATTTATCCAGCCATCACCAAATCCATCTCCAAAAATAACTAACTCTAGGAGCACAACCGGTTCGCTTACACCCGTCTTATAGAGCTTGATCTTCGCACCCGTGCCAAGACCCATGTCATCTGTCACGGGATTGTCGTTGCGCTGAGTTATCTCGATACGCATATCGGCAGGAAGCACGAATGCTTCCTTGATACGTTTGGCGATATTGCGGTCATCGTCCGGCCACGCGTTGATCAGGAATCGACCCGTGATCTGATAGTCATCGACTAGGGTGACACCATCCGGAAGCTGCACGTCCGGTATAACAGGAACATCAAGTACGATTTCCGGCGGCGGATCTTGCAGTCGTGTGATGCGAAGCGTGTACGTGCGTGTTTCATTGCTTTCGGATGTCACCTCAATCACGATGTTATTCGTGCCGACGGAGAGCGAATGCGTACCGGCATTCTTAATCGCGCTATTTGTACCGGACACGCCAGATGCCGTCACTTGAATGGTGCCGGTGCCCGCAGGAACATCGACGTCATAGACATACGTTTCCATATCAAACGAAGGATTCAATGTACCGGCCGACACGTCGAGAGACTTAAGGTAATTGTTGCGATTGCCGTTGATCGAAGGATAGGGCGATGATGCAGCCGGCATATCCGCCATGACGGGAATCTTGAACACAAAAGGCGTCTCTATCACACCTTGATCGAGATAATTAATAAAGGTTCTCGCCGACTCATATTTCGGCGCGTAAAGGTTCGCCATGTACTGGTGCGAAATACTGCCCGCTAAATTGAATTTTTGAAGATAGAGCGTATCTTGCCCGTGTCTAATGTACTCGTCGGCAATCCACGCCGAACCGCCGACAATCGCTCTCCATTGATTGTCCCAAGGTAAAAAATACCTTGTGCGTTCGACCTCTAGCGGACCACTGTTCGTTGCGCCGTAGCGTGCGTATTTAAGGCCGTTGAGAACCGGATCCGAGCCGGAAAAGGCGCGGATATTGTAGAAGTTGTAATACCCTTCATAGCCGGCAACCGTACCGCTGACGGCTCCACCACCTTGAGGTGACACTTCCATAATGCAGCGCTGAACGAGGAAAAATGGGTTCACACCCGTGATTTCCGCCGCTTCCATAAAAATCTCGGCGTATGTCTTGATTTTAGTTTGACCTTGATCGTCGATATACTCAACGCATCCTCTGGGAAGCGGCATATTTTCCGGCGTTGGATCGGTTGTGTTATCCGACGAAGAATCCGTAGGATCAGGTGCCGCAGGGTCGGTCGGGCTCGATGCGGCAGAATCGGTCGGATCCGACGAGGGTACCGGCGGCTGATACGTTTCCGTATCCGATTCCATGAACGTGCCTTTTAACGCGTTGAAGATTAACGTCAGATTCTGCACATTCGGTTCGTACGACAGACGCTCAAATTGGAATATATGCTGTTCATCCAACCACGTCCGCGGATCCATCGTATACGCGACCATTTCACGATTGGCAGGTCGCCATCCGCCGGCGTCGATAAACACCCACGTGTTGTTCCTGAAATTATAAAGCGGCGCCTCAAAGGCAACTTCACACAACGGCGCCCAACCCGGCACACAGCTTCGCGACGTATAAGCGCCATTCGAGCGTTTAACAGCCTGGTATTGATCTTGGACCGCTTTTGAAAACGTCAATTTTTTCGATGAATTATTGTATTCAACGGCATGAAAGGCCTGAAAAACCCATGTCGGATGAGCTTGATGCAGTTTGCGAAGCGCCGGCTTATAACTTTCCGGGAATCCCTGCTCTGTCAGATATGCCTCAAATTCAGGTGTCGTTACCGGATCATCGGGTGCTGTAATAGGCTGGTTGGTAAGCATGACAAGCGGCGCGTGAATATAGCCGACACCGCCACCTCTTACGTCGCGCACCCTATACCAGAGGTCGCTACCGCTCGTAAGCTGTCCGCGCACTGACTCATAAACATCAACAGGGGAAGAAGCGTCAAAAAGTTTCAGCTTCGCGGAGAGAGTCGTCGGGCCTGCCCTGAACCACGCGGCCGTTTTGACGTATCCTCGTCGATTGATCACTTCGACTACTGTAGGAGCCGCTTGCACCTCATGGGATTCGGAAGAAACAAAGGTAATTAAAAGTGAAAACAGTATCAACATAACGGCGAACCAAACACCAGCTCGACGTGCCGTTCCCTTTATTGAAGTCGCTCTTTTTTTAGATTTTATAAACTTCATACTGTTTCTTGCCACATTATTTTGGGCTCATTTCTCTCAAAATAAGCCCACCTCGACATCTAATTATATTACATGAAAAATGAACAATCTTATACGGAAATGGCGTCTACACAGGCGATGTCTCAAAGATGTATTACAACTGTAATATTATTTATGCAAAATCAAAATCGATCTCATCCAAACTCTTCGCATACGACGGAAGGGCGTATTTACGAAACCACTTCACTTCCGGAAGATCAAAAGCATCGAGACGCTCTCCGATCTCGATGATGGCGCGATCGAATTCGTGATTTCCGACCTTTTTCTCGTCGAGGCATTTGATGTATGCGGAGAAACAGTCGGCCGCTTTGACCAGAACACACGCTTCCCTAACCATCGGATCATCCTCCGCCGGAATAAGGAGCGGCCTGATCTCATTTTGAAGCTCCTCCGGCAGCATGGCAAGAAGCGTTTCACTCGCCTCCTCTTCAATATCACGGTAGGTTAACTCCATAGGAAGATTGTGGTATTTAAGCGGCTTCGGCATATCGCCCGTTATGATCTCAGGAACATCATGGAATAGAGCCAACAGGGCAACTTGGCTCGGTTCAGGACACAGACGTCCGTCTGAGTAGTAAAGGCGTCGTATAAGGGCGAGCGCATGCGCGATGACGGCGACGTCCATCGAATGCTCTTGGATATTCTCGAATTCGGTGTTTCTCATCAGACCCCACCGATTGATGTAGCGCATGCGATGAATCATCGCATAGAAAGACGTATCCACGATTGAACCCCTTTCCTATGATGCCGTGTCTAGACGACAACTTTTATGCTTTTACGCGACATGCCCGTTATCCGATCTTCCTTTTCGGCATATATAGGGTAACGCGTATGGATTGCAAGACACAAAACGCGAAAATCATTCGACATTAGTCTACACGCCGTAAATGGCCGCAAACATGCGATTGGCATAAGGATCCGTCATACCGGCAATATAATCCGTCACTACCGTCACCGGATCGGCATTTTTTTCAGGATGTCGATCCCGATAATTGAAAAATGCTTTTGCGGCGGCGCCTGTGTCATCACGGTTTCCGCTTATCGCAAGATCAATGTAATACTCGAAAAGCCCTTCCAGCACATTGCTCACTTGGCGCTCATAGCGTTTTGCCTTCGGCGCCCTGTAAATACGCTGCACGCTGATTTCAATCAATGCCTGCAACGCTTCACCCGCTTCTTCGCTCATCACAATGCAATCGCGACCGTCGCTCTCTGTGATCACATCACGTACGAGCGTGTTGGTAATTTCTTGATTGTTACGTCCCAGTGTTGACACAATATCGCTCGGGAGGTCGCTGAATGTGAGAAGACCGCTTCGCGACGCATCCTCAACATCTCTTCCGGCATATGCAATCCGATCGCATATACGGACTACACAACCTTCTAGTGTCGAGGGCATAGCATGCTCCAGGGCGCTTTTCATAAGATCGTCGAGGCCCTTGTGACGATCAGGAATCAGACAGCGCTCTCCCCATTTCTCTCCGCAATGAGAAGCAATGCCGTCACGCACTTCAAAGGTGAGATTCAAACCGAACCCGTCTCGATGCTCCGAAAGCACATCGATGACGCGCAGACTATGAAGTTCGTGCTGAAAACCGACATCGCTGTCTACCTGTCGTTCTGTATCTCCATTGCGCCACTTCCTTATAAGACGATCAAGCACTTCTTCACCCGTATGTCCAAATGGCGGATGCCCCAGATCGTGACCCAACGCGATGGCTCGGATCAGGGTCGTGTTAAGGCCAAGGCTGCTTCCGATCGTTTCCGCGAGATAACTGACGTAAAGCACATGTTCCATGCGCGTACAGATGTGATCGTTTTGCGGATTGAAGAAAACCTGCGTTTTATGCCGAAGACGGCGAAAAGGTAAAGAATAAAGGATACGACCGACATCGCGTTCAAAAACAGTTCGGACAGGACACTCCGGTTCAGGGAGGACACGTCCCCGACTTTGCGCCGCACGAGATGCGTAGGGCGAAAGCTGCAGATTTTCCAGCGCTTCCTTACGAACGCGCGGCAACACATCAAGCAGCGCGGCACCCGATGTACTTAGTTCATCCTGGGTGCCATACTGGCGCAGATCAACCGGATCGGTCGTTTCCTGTGTGTTCGGTTCGTTCGGCGAGTAACCGTTTATATTCGACAAAAAGGCTTGATCCGACATTGACATCACCTCACCTATGGCTTTCAAACCTTTGAAAGCGTCGATTGACTTGCCATGTACCGTTTGACGGTGCCGTTGAAGTCGATCGTAAGAATCGCGTCATCACCTGTCTGCGTAATTTTAAGAATTTCTCCTTCTCCGAACGTAACATGCCGTACGATATCGCCTGTATTGAGCGTCGAGTAATCCAATCCCTGCCGTTTTGGCGTCGCTTTAGGAGTGGAAAAAAAGCTTTGTGTCACGGCATGGTAAGGCATGTCCTCATCATCTTCCGATCGAGATCGACTCGACTTTAAACCCGCTCCGTAGGGTGCGCCTTTTGCGAAATGCCAGCCGAATCCGATACCGAAAGAGTCCTCGTCCGTCTCTTCTTCGAAAAGACCGCGTTTATCAGTCAACTCCTCTGATATATCGAGCATAAAGCGCGAAAAGGGATTATATTGTGTATGGCCGTACAGAAGGCGCGACACTGCTGATGTGACAATCAGTTGCTTTCGCGCACGCGTGACAGCAACGTAAGCGAGACGTCGTTCTTCCTCAATCCCGTCAGGTTCTTGTTCCGCGAGCATATTCGGGAAAATACCTTCTTCAGCACCGGCAATGTAGACGGTATCAAACTCAAGCCCTTTTGCGCTGTGGATCGTCATCAGGCTGACCTTCGGCGACTCAGAATCTTTATCCTGATCACTATAAAGCGCCGCACGCTCCAAGAAACGCATCAAAATATTGCGTAACGTTCGCTCTGATGTCGATTCGTTATCCTGACCAAGTGTGGTTAATTCATCTTCCTCAATAAAGATTGTCTCTTCCGGTTCGGAGAGAATGAAGGCTTCAAATTCGATCGCGTCCGATACGAGTTCCCGCAAGTTTTCGAGACGCGATGCCGCCTCGAGATCATGGCGCGCCATCGCTTCTTCATAAAAAGCGACCAAACCGGAGTCTTCTTCAACTTTAGAGATCCATTCGGCAAACGTGATATCGTCGCGGTCAAGCGCGACGCCGAGTTCGTCGATCAGCGTCACAAATATTTTAAGACGGCCGGCAACACGGGAAAGCGAAATATCTTGATCTGATATTCGTGCTGCTTCCAGCAATGAAAGACCGTTTTGTCCGGCAAAAGCCGCCAGTCGTTCAAGTGAAACGGCTCCGATGCCGCGTCGCGGCTGATTGATCACTCGGCGAAACGCCAACTCATCTTCAGGAGACGCGACTAACGTCATATAGGCAATGACGTCCTTGATTTCCGCTCGATCATAAAAGCGCGTCCCGCCGTATACGCGGTATTCGATGCCGATCTCGCGAAGCGCTGTCTCAATGTTGCGTGAAAGCGCATTGACACGATACAAGACGGCAATATCGGCCTCTTTATCGTCGCATTCTTGCAAACGAAGCCTCCGCGCGATATCTTGCGCGACGAAGCGCGCTTCATCCATATGATCGGAGGCACGATACATCAATACGGGAACGCCCTCTTCATGCGACGTCCACAGGGTCTTTTTTCGGCGACCCGTATTTTCTGCGATCACTTGATTGGCAGCGGCAAGGATGGTTTTGGTTGAGCGGTAATTCTGCTCCAAGCGAATGATCGTACACTCAGGGAAATCCTTTTCAAAATCGAGAATGTTGCGAATATTGGCGCCTCGAAAGCTGTAGATGGACTGATCATCATCGCCGACAACACATAGATTGCGGTGCTTTGCTGAAAGACATTTGACGAGCTCATATTGCACGATGTTGGTATCCTGGTATTCATCGACGAGGATGTAGTGAAACTGACGTTGGTACATCTGAAGCACTTCAGGATGTTTTTGAAAAAGATACAGCGTCTCCAGAAGAATATCGTCAAAATCGACGGCGTTCTTTTCGCGAAGCATCTGCTGATAATGCCGGTATACTTGAGCCCATTGCGCATCGTACCACACGCCCGCAGCGCCCCTCTTCTCAACTTCGTCCGGGCTAAGCCCGTCGTTCTTATAGCGGCTGATTCGAGACAGCGCTTCGCGAGGAGTTACGGAACGTTCGCTGATGCCGAGCGCTTTTAGCGCATCCGCCATGACGCGTCGCTGATCGGCAGTATCAAAGATCGAGAAAGAAGAGCGATAACCTACGAGCTCTCCATGCCTTCTAAGAATACGTAGCATCATGGCATGAAAGGTGCCTATCCAGCTTCCTCTCCCTTGTAAGCCGATGAGCTGTAACACACGCTCTTTCATTTCGTTGGCAGCTTTATTCGTAAACGTGATCGCGAGAATACGTGCCGGATGCACCTGAAGATGCCTGATGAGCCATGCGATTCGATACGTGATGACTCGCGTCTTGCCTGAACCGGCGCCCGCTAAAATTAAAAGCGGTCCTTTTGTCGTCAGCACCGCACGTTTCTGCTCCGGATTGAGATCATCTAATATCGCCTCTTCCGACAAAATAATTGGTTTTACGTCATCACGAGTGATCTTTAGATCTGCCACACATATGCCTTTCGTTATCTTTTTAGTCTAATAAGCGGGCACCCATAGGATGCCCGCATCTTAACGTCCGTAAATGGGATTCTCAGTATTCCGGCTCAAGCAGTCCGAAACCGCCGTCTTTTCGGCGATAAACGACGCAAACTTTCCCAGTCTCGTCCGATAAAAAGATTAAAAACGCGTGATCTAAAAGTTCCATCTGCAGGATGGCTTCGTCAGGCGTCATCGCGCTGATTGGGAATGATTTGCGACGAATAATATTAAATTCTTCACGCGGCGCTTCATCAACTTCCGAAGGCGGTGTCTGTTCTTCCGCATCTAAAAACGCCTGCATATAAGAGTAATCTTTTACGCGTTTTTTCATGCGTGATTTATATTTGCGGATATGTCCCTCCAGACGGTCGATGGCTTGTTCTACCGCCGACAAAGCGTCTTCAGCTACTGATTCAGAACGAAAATAGTGAGTGCGCACTTTAAATGTCAGTTCTGCGCGAACTCCCTTGCCTTCCGGCTGAAGTTTAACTTCACCGCGACCATGATTGTCAAAATAGCGCTTAAACTTGGAAAGTTTCTGCTCAATTGACGATCTAAGTGAATCGGATACATCCATGTCCAAAACTAAGATCTCCATTTTCATCTTGTGGACTCCTTTCGAAAATCCGACGAACGGTTGTCGGATCCTAATTGTATTGTCATTATACCGTATGCGCATTGGTTTCTAAGATGAAATCCAATGTGTCGTTTAAATATATTCGTACGTTAAAACGGCTGTAGCGCAATAGGCAGCTCCACAGCCGTTTCTAGATCTAATATTGAGGCAAAATCGTTACGTTTTATTTTGCGGCATCAGTTGTGATCATGTAACGGAGCAGATCGATGGTTCGCATCGCGTAACCCCACTCGTTGTCATACCATGAAACAATTTTGAAGAAGCGTTTCTCGCCTTTCAGATTGTTGTCGAGCGTCGCTTTCGAGTCATAGATGGACGACGCGCCGTCATGAATGACATCGCTGGAGACGATCGGAAGATCACAGTACTGCAGAATACCTTTCAAATAAGTCTCCGACGCGCTCTTCATCATGGAGTCAATCTCTTCAATTGATGTATCTTTCTTCAACAAAACGGTTAAATCAACAACGGATCCTGTTGCCACGGGCACTCGGAAAGCCATCCCGGTCAGAATGCCGTTGACCTTCGGCAACACTTCGCCGACCGCTTTCGCCGCGCCGGTCGTCGTGGGAATGATATTCACGGCCGCTGCGCGTCCGAGACGCCAATTGCTCTCGGAAATACCGTCAACCATCTTCTGCGTAGCGGTATACGCGTGAATCGTCGTCATAAGACCTTTTTCGATCTCAAGACCGTTTTCCAAAAGAACATGAACGACCGGCGCCAAGCAGTTGGTCGTACAAGATGCGTTGGAAACGATAACGTGTTTTTCAGGATCGTATTCTTTGTTGTTCACGCCCATGACGATCGTCTTGACGTCACCTTTACCGGGTTGCGAAAGAACAACTTTCTTCGCACCGGCATTGACGTGTCCGATTGCTTTGTCATAATCCTTGAAAATTCCCGTGCACTCCAGAACATAATCGACACCAAGCTCCTTCCATGGAAGATCCGCGGGGCTGCGTTGTGCTTGAATCAGGCGGACTTTGTACTTTCCGTCGATTACGAGCACATCGTTGTGTCCTTGGTCAGGCGAAGACTTCTCAGTCGTTACATCGCGATCCCAGCGACGCTGCATTGAATCGTAGGTAAGCAGATAGCTAAAATAATCTGCATCGGTACTCACGTCTGCTACTGCGACAACGTCAAACGCTTTTCCGAGAAGATCCTGTTCAACCATACCTCTGAAAATTAGTCGACCGATCCGGCCAAATCCATTGATACCAACTTTTGCTAACATTATATTTTCCTTTCTGCTGTCCACATGATGTGAGCAAAATATCTCTTTGCAATTTTTCCGATATTCTTCAATCATCAATATTAAAGTCGAAAAGCCTCCTGTCGAGTGAAGATGCACCTCACTCAAAGCCCATTCGGTACGTATTATAGTATTAATTTACAACTCACCGCAACAGGAAAATTCATAAAAAAGAAAGAGATCAGTGCTGTTTGTATTAGCGGGATGACGATATGGGAAGAAGGACAGACATAAACGGCTTCGACATCGATCAAACCGGATGTTGACCGGTATTTGTCATACGGCACATTTGATCATTTGTCTTAAACAAAAATCGTCTCAGAGGCCATTATTCGTTATGGTGCGCTGGAAATACAAGAATAAAGTAGTTTTTCCGCCTCACTTTCTTTGGCACCGTACCAAATTTGACGGCCCTCGATGCGAATGTACGCACGCGTTTCTTCTTTCAACGCTTGTAAAGCTTCCTCAACCGTGACCTCTCCTTGCTCTTCTAATTCATAACCAAGATAATAGATCAACTGATGATCTGCTCCTCGTATTAATTGATCGGGCGCACCCGCGATCTTATTAAATTGTCGCTCCATTTCGGATTGAAAGGTGGCTGTAGTTACATGGTAGCAACGGTTTTGATCAAAGGTTTTAACAACGGTTTCGACATAATCCAGAGTCAGTCGCGGCATATTCGCGGGCAGTTCTCCCATGATCATCAGCATCAGACGAGGATAATCAGCAGCTTGTTTCGGCTCAGGAAATTGGTTCTTAACGTGTTCAACGTCTTCGGACGACAAATTCCGGTCAAACCAAAGGGCAATCTTATCTTCAAAGCGAGGTGACGCATACTGCGGCTGATAAGTACTTTTACCGGTATCCGAATCTAGATTGCTATTATCTTTATTATCATCTGCAGACTCCGGTGCAGCCTCGAAGTTTGAACTGTTTGTATCGATTTCCATCCCGCCGGATTCACCGAGAGAATCAACTGCAAGGCTAGGATCACGTTTTGCCTGACCATCGGAATAATCAAGACTCGGTTCATCCAACATGTCAAAAGGCTGATTTTCTGCTTTGTTGGCAGGACGATCTGCGATACCCTTCAGCAAGCCTGATTGACGGAGGATCAAGACCATGCCTGCTGCAACAACAAGACATGCCGCAGCAGCAAAAGACTTGCGGTAACGGTTCCAAAACGAAAATTTCCCTTTTGGCGCACGTTTCATTTCAGAGACGTTTACGTCGGAAGAGGCCTTCTTAGCCGGTTTTACGTCGCGCAAAAGATCATCGTCCAGATCGGATAATGCCATAAAAATCGGCCACGCTTCGTTGTCTTGCTGATCTGAATCATGCAAACGAAGGTATTCCGGAGCGCTTCGATTGACCTTCCGTTCATCCTTTTTGCTGTCAGAACTCCAGTTCATCATCTCGATACCCTTCACTTTGAAGATGCTCTTTCAATTCTTGGCGCATTCGATAAAGCAACTGCCGTACCGCCTCGGGTGTCATACCTTGCTCAACCGCGATGTCGGACGCGGTTGATGCGAAATAATATCGCTGTATAAAGACGGTACGCCGATCTTGCGGTTGCCCTCGAAGATAGGCACTGATCGCAGATGCCAGCTCCCGCAGCTCCAACTCTCTTGCCGTATCTTTGTCGGACGGAAGACAGAAGGCAAGTTCATCAAGCAAAACGTTGACGCTTCCGTCTCCGCGCTTCTTCGATGCCCTGTGACGCACGCGATCGATGGCCTCATTTCTAACGATCCGGCAAAGCCAAGACTTGAGTGATCCCGGCCGCACATCGGCTGCATCGTTCCATGCCACAAGGCACGTGTCATTGACACATTCTTCCGCATCTTCGTAATTCTCAAGGATGTTCCAGGCAAGTTGAAAGAGCAGACCGCCGTACTTCTGATACGTCGATTCAATCGCGTCTTCGGAACGCTGCTGGAAGAGCGCAATGATGTGCTCGTCAGTTGGCGGAAAATCGGCTGCCATGGATTGGTGTATAACCCTTTCAGGATTTTAGGAAAAGTGGCAGCTTGATATGTATCACACTGTACTCTTCCTATCGAAAAAGATTTCTTATCCATGAAATTGTAACACCTTCCTCTCAAATGGTCGATAAAAGCAATACTCAAAGTTCGCTTTGTCTCCTCTGAACTGTCCTATGATCGCCATGCAATTCACGTCGTATGATCACGACGCTTTCGGGTTTCTCACTATGCCGACAAAGAGCGGCGCACCTGCGTCGTCCTCGATGACGTAGATAAAGGGTCGGTCAAGCGTGATCTTAACGATATCGTCCGGCATCGGCGCTGACGTAGGAACAACCACTACGACGGTTGCCGCGGCCGCCTCAATCCCGCCTTCTTCAAATGCAATAAAGGTTTTTTGATCAATCTTGCTGACAGCCAATTCCAAAAGAATTGAGTCGTCCTTCAGCATGCCGGAAAAATCGACGTCTTCCTGAAGAAGCTCACGGACGCCGATCGGTTCAAGCGCCTCTAAAAGATTGATGTCCGCACGGTAGGAAAATTTAGGCGCTGCAATTGCCAGATCGCACTGACGCCATTTGCCATTCTGCAAATCCTGAAGGAACGTTTCGTCTTCGAGCAGCATTTCAGGAACAACACCTAAATCCGGCAGTACAAAGCGAATCGAACCGTTCACCAAGTCAAGCTGTGCAGCGTGCCAACGATCGCCCTCAAGGTGCTTCGCATCGCTTGAGCCGCCATTCATAAAGGTGACCTTCACGTCGCCTGTCGGCGCGTGAAATATGTCTTCCGTATTGAATTGCTCATCAAAATAGGAGCCCTTCCAAATCGATTTGTAATAGATCGTATTAATCAAGGCAAGCAAAACGTCAGGACCGAAATACTCCGGCGTAAATTCCGGATCAATCTTGTCGCGTGTGGCTTTCTTCACCCATTTATTCATCTGTTCCGAGGTCGCAGGATCATTGAAATCAGCGGCAAAAGCAGATGCATAAAAATCACGCGAAAGCTTATCTAGCCAGTCTTGGCTGAGTTGATCTCTGTATTCGTTCGACAACCAAGCCGAATTCGCGATCTGTTCGATACTTTCTTTTTCCTCCTTCGTCATGAGCCCGTAGAGCTTACGAAGCTGATCGCTGCCGACTTGTTCAGAAAGGCCTAACAGATCGTGCAGGCCGTCACGCGTCGCGCCTTTTGATCCTGCTTCAAGCATCGCCAACGGATAATAAAGGCTGATCGGGGAATAAAGCGCATTCTTGTCGGCATCATTACAGAGCGCAAGGCGCGTCGTTTTATCCGCGAAACTCCAGAGCGCCGCACGAAACGCTTCCGGAACATCCTCGTACTGTACGTTATCCAGTTTTGTGTCGGGTGCCGCAAGAAGGATCTTCTTCAATGCTACATCCTGCTCTATATCCGGAGTATTCTTTTCCGTCTCATCGGGTTGTTCTTTATCTATGTCGGGCGATACGCTTTCAGACGGTGTGGGCGGCTTTTCGCCGTTCGTTGAACAAGCCGTCACACTGAATAATATGAGCATGCCGAGCGCCAGGGCAAGAAAACGTGCTCCCCTGTGGCTCACCTTTTGTTTCGCGTTTCTTTCAGACATCATGGTCTTTTTCATCGTGGATATCTCCTGTTCTTTAGCATTATTGTTAGTAATGATTTTCTCTTATTTTAGAAATCGCTGATCAACTTCTCAAGTGGACGGCGCCACGGTTGTATCGTACCCGTGACGCACAGCCACGTTCTTATAAACTTTTAAACGCAGCTCGTGTAACTGGTATGGCACACATGACGCGCAGCCACGTTCCTATTAACTTTTAATAATTCGCTCGCGCACCGTTGTGACAGCCGTGACACACGGTTATTCGAGTGATCGCAAAGTTTGCGGATTTCTCACAATTCCGACAAAGAGCGGCGCACCTGCGTCGTCCTCGATTACGTATATGAACGGTCGGTCAAGTTTGATCTCAATCGGCATCATGGCACATTCGTCAGAGACTTCAACGAGCGTCATTGCGGCCGCTTCAATCCCGCCTTCTTCGAACGCGATGAAAGTTTGTTGAGCTATTTTACTTACGTAAGGATTTGCAAGCGACTCTTCCTTCAGTAAACCGGAAAAATCGGGACCTCTCTGAAGCAGCGGGATAACGCTGATCGGTTCAAGCGCTTCCAAAAGATTGATGCTCGACCGATAGGTAAACTTAGGCACCGTGATCGCAAGTTCACAGGACTGCCAAGCGCTGTTTCGCAAATCCTGTAAAAACGTTTCGTCTTCTAAGAGCATTTCCGGCGTGACACCGGAATCCGGAAGCACGAAGCGCACGAAACCGCTCGTCAGATTGAGCTGTGCGGCGCGCCAACGATCGCCTTCAACGTGCATCGCGTCGCCCGAACCGCCGTTCATGAAGGTGACTTTCACGTCGCCAGTCGGCGTGTGAAATGTGTCTTCCGTATTTAACTTCTCATCAAAAGAAGTTCGCCAGCTTGCTTTGTAGTAGAGCGTGTTGATCAATACAAACATAACTAACGGATCAAAGTAATCCGGCTCGAATTTCGGGTCAATCTTGTCGCGTGTGGCTTTCTTTACCCAAGCATTCATCTGTTCCGAGGTTACAGGATCGGTGAAATCAACGGCGAAGGCAGATGCGTAATAATCGTTCGAAAGCTGATCCAGCCACTCTTGACGGAGATCATCCTTATAGTTGTTGGACAGCCATGCCGAATTTGCGATCTGTTCGATACTGTCTTTATCTTCCTTTGTCATGAGCGAGTAAAGCTTACGAAGCTCTGCGCTTATGTCCTGATCGGACAAACATAAAAGGTCGCGCAGGCCTTCACGCGTCGTGCCGGCTGATCCTGCTTCAAGCATTGCCAACGGATAATAGAGGCTGATCGGAGAATAGAGCGCATTTTTACCTGCTTCGTCCCCGAGCGCAAGACGAGACGTTTTATCCGCGAAGCCCCAAAGCGCCGCACGACACGATGCCGAAATATCGTCGTACTGCACACTGTCTAATTTCGTTCCGGGTGCTGCCAGAAGGATCTTCTTCAATACGTCATCCTGATTGACATCAGGCGTTTTCTTATTCGGCTTATCCGGTTGATCGTTCTTCACGTCGGACTTTTTGCTTTCAGATGGTGCCGGCGGCTTTTCCCCTTTCGGCGCACATGCTGTCACACTGAATAGCATGAGCATGACTAGCACCAGTGCGAGAAGACGCATTCCTTTATGATTCACCTTTTGTTTTACGTCTTTTTCTGACATCAAGATCGTTTTCATTATGGTTGCCTCCTGAAATTAAAGCCTTAAAAACAAACCTTTTTGTTTGAGGTGTCGCTGATGAACCTCTCTATAATCTAAGACGTAAAATATTCGAAAACGTAACGCGGAAAATGAAAAAACTTTTAAATCAATAAAATCTGGAGTAAAAAGCCGTCGGAAACGTTAAAACGGCCAGTAAAAACGTCCGGTAAACTAATAAATAATAGATACGTTCGCCGGAAAATAGATCACCGCGGTATGCGAACGCGGACAGAAAGATAACTTTTTTCTTTTGTACCGTTTCGTTTTGCCAGAATTTCACAACGACCGTGCGTCACACAGCGCCCCAATGCGAACCATGTGCGCCCTTTCTTCACGATACGCCATCCCGATGTCAACGGCTTATGGATAATCTTGAGCTTATTGTCGCAGGCAGGACAGGCGAATGCTGTTTTTTTCAAGACATCTAAGGGTTCATCCGTTTTCGTAAGCGTCACTGTTTGCGTGTATTGTCGGTTAACCCAAGGATCGTAGAGAAAAGGCCGGATCTTTTCCATGTAGATTGAAACGGCCGATTTGTCGCAAGATGCCTTAAAAGGAGCCAGCGTCGCTTGAAAAATGCGCGCCGCATAGCGCGCGTCAGAAAGCGCTTCGTGAAACGGAAGATCCTTGGGAAGATTTAAAAAATCCAGAGCGTATTCAACCGAGCGTTGATCTTTGGAAGATGTATCTTCAGCTAGCGTCGAAAAAAGCTGCTGAAGATCCAGAGCGAGCCAAGATGTCGGTTTCTCAAGCTGGAAATACTCAATATTCGATTTCAAAACTTCGGGATCGGAATGACCCCAAGACGCGAGGATCGCCTTCTCGCCTATAAAGTCAAGCATTTGGCGGTAAACTACCGGAAAACGATCGCCCGAACGCAGGCTTTGCTCTGTGCGGCCAGTAAGTTTTGCAATATGGCGGTGCATACGCCGGTAGAGTACCGGTCGAACGTTTGAGTGAAATGCTCCCGTAACGTCAAGTCTAGATGACAGGCGAATAGCGCCTATCTCAATGATCTCAAACATCATATCCCGCTCACGTGTTGGCGCCTTACTGCCGGGAAGCGCGGAATTCCATTCAAGATCGATTACCGTAAATGTGGTGTCAAGCACTTCCATCATCCTCATCAATCAAAACAAATGGCGGAGTCGATGGAGCAAATAGTGCCAAATGTCGCTTCAAATGAAGCGACATCAGCTCAATCGGGGCGACAGCATCCTGAAATGGCATGATTAACTTTTCCTTGTGGAAAACATATTGCGAACCTTGTCGAAGAATCGTTGCCGTTTCTCGTAATGCTGAGGCGTCAGACTTGCCTCAAATTTGCGCAGCATATCCTTTTGTTCATTCGTAAGATTGCGCGGCACTTCGAGGATCACGCGAAAAGTATGATCGCCTCGCGCGCTGGGGTGATCGATATAAGGAATTCCCTTCCCGCGGATCGTATAAAGATCACCGGGCTGAGTTCCCTCGCGCAACGTATAGCGCATAGCGCCATCGATCGTTGGGATCTCTATCTCTTCACCGATCGCTGCCTGCGCATAAGTGATGGGCACTTCACAGTAAGTGCGAGTGCCTTCACGCGAAAATACAGGATGCGGTCGAATAGATATTTGAACATAAAGATCGCCGTACGGACCGCCGTTCTTGCCGGGTTCACCTTCATTTCTGAGTGTCAGCATCTCATCTTCATCGATACCCGCAGGCACTTTTACGCGGAGAGTTTTATTCTGCATAACAGTGCCTCTGCCGTCACAACGATGACATGGCGACTCGATAACTTCCCCGGCCCCCTGACAACGTGAGCATGTCCGCGATGTCATTACTTGACCAAAGATCGTTTGTTGGGACGACTGTTCTTGACCTGAACCATGACACACAGGACAAGTTACCGGCCTAGAGCCGTCGGCAGCACCTGTGCCGTCACATTCCGGACAGCGCTCCGCCTTCCTTATGGAAATGTCGCGTTCAACACCGAAAGCCGCTTCCATGAAATCAAGATTCATGCGGTACCGCAAATTTGCGCCTCGAACCGGACCTGTTCTACGTTGTGCTGCTCCGCGAGAACCGAAGCCGCCAAAACCGCCGAACCCGCTAAAGCCGCCGAAGCCGCCGAAAAGCGTGGAAAAAAGATCGTCCAAATTGATGCTGCCCATGCCTCCGAAATCATCCACGTCAACGCCGGCCTGACCATACCGGTCATACCGAGCGCGTTTCTCGGGATCTGCCAGAACATCATAGGCTTCATTCGCTTCCTTGAACCTGGCCTCCGCATCCTTATCGTCAGGATTGACGTCGGGATGGTATTTTTTCGCAAGCTTCCAGAACGCTTTTTTGATCGTGTCCTCGTCCGCATCGCGAGGGACGCCCAACACTTCGTAGTAATCGCGCTTCGTCGCCACAATTTCCTCCTGAAGGCACTTTGGCCTCATTTTGATGTTTCTATCTTATCACGCTACAAGAGCGGGCACACGAGCGCCCGCTCTCGCGGATGTTCATAATGGTTTTCCGATCCCTGTTTAGTGATCGTCGCCTCCGATATCCTTGAAATCTGCTTCATAGGTATTCGGACCGCTCGGTGTAGGGCCTTGCTGGCCGCCTTGATGTCCGTACTGTTGATCTTGCGGCGGCTGTTGCTCGGCTTGAGCTTTTTTGTACATGGTCTCTGAGGCTTTGTACACGGCCTGACTTAACGACGCCATATCGTTCTTCATTGTATCGAGATCTCCCTTTTCATGGCTTGAACGAAGTTTCGCAAGCTCATCTTCAACGGCTTTCTTTTCCGAAGGATCGAATTTATCGCCGGATTCTTTCAGGAGTTTCTCCGTCTCGTAGATGGTCGTCTCGGCACGGTTCTTCGTGTCGACTTCGTCCTTCTTCTTCCTGTCTTCTTCAGCGAATCGCTTCGCATCTTCTACGGCCTGCTCGATATCAGCGTCCGAAAGATTGCTGCTAGCTGTAATCGTGATGTGCTGCGCGCGGTTCGTTCCTTTGTCGATCGCCGAAACATTTACAATACCGTTCGCATCGATGTCGAAGGAGACCTCAATTTGCGGAATGCCGCGAGGCGCAGGCGCAATGCCATCCAAGATGAAACGGCCGAGCGATTTGTTGCCGGCGGCCATTTCGCGTTCGCCTTGCAGAACGTGCACTTCGACTTGTGTTTGACCGTCCGCCGCCGTCGAGAAAATTCGTTTTTTGCTGGTGGGAATACGCGTGTTGCGATCGATCATCTTTGTCATGACGCCACCGAGCGTCTCGATGCCGAGAGTCAGCGGAGTAACGTCGATTAACACCATGTCGTCAATATCACCTGCAAGAATACCTGCCTGAATCGCAGCGCCCATGGCCACACACTCGTCCGGGTTAATGCCCTTAAACGGTTCCTGACCGAAGTACTGACGCACCATTTCCTGTACGGCAGGAATACGCGTCGATCCGCCTACGAGCAATACCTTATGGATGTCTTCAGGCTTAAGGTTCGCGTCTTTCATTGCCGCATCGAGCGGAATGCGGGTCTTATCGATTAAATCAGCCGTCATGGCTTCAAATTTCGCACGCGTTAATTGGAGATCCAAGTGCTTCGGACCATCCTGATCGGCAGTGATAAATGGCAGATTGATGTTTGCCGTGAGCACGTTGGAAAGCTCAATCTTCGCTTTTTCCGCAGCCTCACGCAGACGCTGCATAGCGAGTCTGTCGTTGGAAAGATCAACACCCTGCTCTTTTTTCATTGTGTCGTTCATCCATTCGACGATTTTCTGGTCGAAATCATCGCCGCCCAGATGCGTATTACCGGATGTGGCCTTTACTTCAAAAACGCCGTCGCCTATTTCGAGTATAGAGACGTCAAACGTGCCGCCGCCAAGGTCAAATAGAACGATCTTCTGGTCTGATTCTTTATCGAGCCCGTATGCCAGCGATGCCGCCGTCGGCTCGTTGATGATGCGATCCACTGTAAGACCGGCGATTCTTCCCGCGTCCTTCGTCGCTTGACGCTGTGCGTCCGAGAAGTACGCCGGAACCGTTACGACGGCATGTGTGACCGTATCGCCGAGATACGCTTCCGCATCTACTTTCAATTTCTGTAAAATCATCGCGGAGATTTCCGGAGCTGTATACGACTTGTCATCGATCTGCACGCGGAAGTCGGAGCCCATCTTGCGTTTGACCGACATAATCGTGCGTTCCGGATTCTTTTGCGCTTGGTTCTTTGCGATTTGACCGACGAGTCGCTCACCATCTTTCGTAAATGCTACAACCGACGGAGTCGTACGGCTGCCTTCGGCGTTCGGGATGATAACCGGTTCGCCGCCTTCCATAACGGCTACTACCGAATTCGTCGTGCCAAGATCAATTCCTATTATTTTTCCCATGTCTTATCCTCTTTCTTATAACCTGATTATTTTTGTTACGGGTTCCATTTTTATTTATCAGCGCTTGTTATTCGCTTTCTTTTGTATTGATGTTTTCCTTCATGCTCAACGCTGATTCACAAAGGATCGTGCGCTTTAGTTTCATCGGATCGGGCGCACACCGACCGCATCATTGTCATAGCCTTTCGAACAACTTCATCATAAAATCGATGAAAGCCCTATCTTAGACACTAGTTGGCAACCTTCACCATGCTGTGGCGAATGACTCGAAGTCCTTTTACGTAACCTTTTCGATAGACTTCAACGACTGTGTTGTCGTCATATGCGTCGTCTTCAACGTGTGCCACAACTTGGTGTAAGCCGGGATCGAATGTGGATCCTTCTCCCGGGATTTCTTCAACGCCTAGTTTTTCAAGAGCCTTTGTCCACTGATCCATGATGAGCGACATTCCTTCAGCAAAATCCTTGCCATGTTCCGCATCATCCCATTTTTCCGCTGCTTTCACTGCAGCGTCCATACTGTCCACGACAGGCATCAATTCGCGTAATACGTCCATAATGCCGTCATCATAAATTGATTCCTTCTCCTTAGCGGAACGACGACGGTAATTATCGAAATCAGCACAAACGCGAAGATAACGGTTATTCAGTGCGGCAAGCTTCTCTTCAAAGGAAACTTCCTCTTCACTATCTGTATCGTCCGAAGTTTCTACATCCTCTGCTTCATCGTTTACCTTATCAGTAAACTTTTTGCTGTTATCACGATCGGCTTTCAGATCTTCCTCTTTTTGAATCTTCTCTTGTTCAGATGACGCATTACCGTGGATGTCGTCGTTTAGGCTATCCTGCGAACGCGCCTTTTTTTTCTGATCTTTTTCTTTCCTGTTTCTCATAAACGTCTTTCTAATGACCGGTTAGGATGCGATACGACAGATATCCATACTCTTGGACAATATGCCTTTTGCATCCGACGTCTCGCACCATGTTGCATGGGCTTGAACGCTTCTTTATCTTTCTGTCTTTTATGTGATCGCGCGTCGCCTTCAGACTGCGCGCTTACACTTTAATGTACTGTGCCTTTTAGTCCTGCACTTTGAATGAAGTCACTGCGAAATCATCTTCTTCCTCGGGCGGCAGGCCGCAGTGACGACGTGCTTCAGCTGACATGGCCTTGTTAACAAAACTGATCTGAGCAATCATATCGCCGTAGTTCATTCTCTTCGGACCGATTATGCCGATCTGGCCTGCAATCTGACCGCCCATACGATACGTCGTCGTGATGAAGGAAGCGTTTTCCATACCGTCGATGTCGATTTCCTGTCCGATGCGCACCATATAAGCCGGTTTTCGCACTGAAAGTTCTCCTTCAGCGGTGTCATCTTGTTGCTCAAGTATGGCCGCTCTATGCTTGGCTTCTTCTTCCTGCTGAATATCGCGCATATAGCCGGCGACCATCTGCGTCTGTCGAAGCACGCTATAAAAACGCGATGCTCGCTCAACGTCCCTGAATTCCGGATGCTGCAATAGCTTGTGGCGACCGTCGATATAAACTTCAATTTTCTCCGTCTGCTTGATAGCGATATAGGCTTCGTATAACACTTGATTGACAATTGCATCGGGAAGACCTGTTCCCTCGGCCGCGGAGGAAATCATGACCAGAGTGATATCGTCCAGCTTCTTTCCGGCAAGACAACGTTCCACGGAACGCGCGATGGCATTGAGCTGTTGCTCGTCAAGCATCGCAGGAATTCGAATCAGGCGATCATGTACAACACCTGCCGACAACACAAGCACAACAATGGCGCGTCCGGGCTCAATCATCATGATTTTAATCTGCTCGATACTGGAATCCGAATATTCGGGCGAGAGCGCCACCGAGACGAAATTCGTCTGGTTGGATAAACACTCGACCGTACGTTCTATCAGATCCTGCGCTTTGTTGACGTTCACCGACAGAAAATCGCGAATTGCCTTTTCGTCTTCTTGAGAAATCGGCGGAACCGACAACAGATTATCAACATACGCCCGGTATCCTTTGTCTGAAGGCATACGACCGGCCGATGTGTGCGGCTTCTCAAGGTAGCCCATCTCTTCAAGTTCGGCCATAACGTTTCTTATGGTCGCCGAAGAGAGTTGCAAGTTATGATTTTTAACAAGCGCCTTGGAAGCGACCGGTTCGGCTGAAGCCACATAATCGTCTACAATCGCTTTTAGAATTGTTTTCTTCCGTTCGTCCATGACACTTGCGCCTTTCATCGTATTAGCACTCTTTGGCCTAGAGTGCTAATTTGACTTTAACACCTTGCCGATGGCCTGTCAATTGATGCGTTGTGAGGATCGTGACATTATTTCGAACAATTAAGACATAACGTTGATAACAGAAATGGACTCTTCTTATAGAAAGGCGCGCACCACTTCGTCCGCAAAGTCGAATCCCCGTGATGTCAGACGGATGTTCTCATCATCGTCGTCGATCAACCCTTTTTTTATTAACGGTTCGATTGCTTTTGAGAAAAGCGCGTCGATCGATACGCCATGACGTTCTAGGAAAACGGTTCGGCTCACTCCGCGGGTCAGTCGAAGTCCAAGGATTACGGTCTCAATGCGGGCTGAGTTCTCATTGACGATTTCATCAATCGAATCTTTGCCAAAAGGGCCCTCTGTTTCATCTTTTAGGAGACAGAGCCACTTGTTAATCGACGGAGGATTGGTGCGGCGGATGCCGCCCATATAGCTCGATGCGGAAGGTCCTGCGGCAAAATACGGATCTGCCTGCCAGTACATCGTGTTATGTCGCGATTCTGCACCCGGTCGCGCAAAATTGCTGATTTCGTAATGTTGAAAACCTGCTGATTCGAAACCGGCTACAAGCCTATGTGTCATTTGACGTTCAACATCATCATCCGGAAAACGCGATGGATTTTTTCTAAAAAGCGCGCCAAAATGCGTATCCGATACAACAGAAAGAGCATAAACAGACACGTGATTGAGCGGCGATGCATTCACCATGCTCAGCACACTATCGATATCTGTTATGGTCTCATCGGGGAGACCGGTAATGAAGTCGCAAGAAATCACGTCAAATCCGGCTTCATGAGCCAACAACACCGCATTTTCCGTGTCATCGGCGGAATGCAAACGGCCGGCAAGACGAAGCGTCCTATCGGAAGTCGACTGTGCACCCAGACTGATGCGTGTCACGCCGACTTCTCGAAGTGCCTTTGCGGTAGGTGTCGGCCGAAGTAATGATTCCGGATTAGCCTCGACGGTAATTTCACATTCCGGTGTCAACCCAAACAGAGAGGAGGCTTCTTGAATAATGCCTGCAATCATTGAAACCGGCACGACCGTCGGTGTACCGCCTCCAAAATAGAGTGTCTCGAGCGGTGCTATTGCAACACCATGCGCTGCTGCCTCTTCAGCAATCCTGCGCAACTCCAGCAATACCCCTTTATACCAAGATTCTATTACTGTGCGATCTTTTGGCACCACCGAGTAAAAATCACAATACGCGCACCGTGAAAGACAAAACGGTACGTGCACGTACAGTGATCGAACGGGTTTTTGCGAAGCGTACGTCCGGGGATTATGATTTGTCATATTTGATGAAAAAGAAATACAGGCGACCACTCGAGCATTTTTGCTTTCGGGTCGCCTGTGATTAATTAATTAGGTCTTTTACGCGCATCGGTATCACCGGATGGTGATTTTGCGTCTGTATCGTCTTTCATCATTTCATTGAGTGAGACGGCCAGACCGGCAAGCCCTTGCAATTTAGAAGGAATGATAATCTTCGTGGCACGACCGTCGGCCACTTTAGCCATCGTCTCAAGACTTTTTAGAGCGATCAGTCCTTCGTCGGCGTTAATGTCCTTGATCATCTGCAGGCCGCGCGCCGTCGCTTCCTGAATTTTTAGAATGGCTTCCGCCTGACCTTCTGATTCGCGAATAGCCTGCTCTTTTTTTGCGTCGGCACGAAGAATCGCAGCTTCTTTTTCACCTTCGGCGACACGAATCAATGCTTCTTTCTCACCTTCGGAGATGAGAATCTTCTCGCGTTTCTCACGTTCCGCCTTCATCTGGCGCTCCATCGCCGACTGAATCTCACGTGGCGGGATAATATTTTTGAGCTCAACGCGGTTGACCTTGATCCCCCATGGATCAGTTGCTTCGTCGAGTTCCTGACGCATGCGTGAGTTAATGACATCACGGGATGTCAGCGTTTCGTCAAGCTCCAAATCGCCGATGATGTTTCGAAGCGTGGTCGCCGACAAATTTTCGATACCGAGAATCGGATTTTCAATGCCGTAACAGTACAGAACCGGGTCAACAATCTGGTAGAAAACTACCGTATCGATCTGCATCGTGACGTTGTCGCGTGTAATCACCGGTTGAGGCGGAAAGTCGGCGACACGCTCTTTTAACGAAATGCGCCGCTCAATTTTATCAATGAACGGAACTTTTGCGTGGAGACCGGTATGCCAAGTTGTTTTATAGGTGCCGAGGCGCTCAATAACGTAAGCATTAGCTTGCGGTACTACACGAATATTTCGAATGAGAAGGATAAGCAACAGCAAGACTAAAATGGGGATAAGAATCCACTCTACAGACCATGTCAGAGCTATTACAACAAACGGACTCATAAACGACTCTCTTTCTTTTTATAGCGCTTAAGCGCTTATCAGACTAAGTTTCTTATTAATTTTATATGGGGTAAAAGTGTTGTCGTTTTGTAACATCGAATAAACCTTGCAACATACTTCCCCAAATAAGCTGCTTATGTGGATCGTCGATATTTTACGCATCAGATTCGGGTGTTTCAATCTTTTCCGAAAGGTTATATTCATTTAGAGGTAGAGGCATTACTACGGCTTTGACGCCGCGGATTGATACCACCCGCACCAGCTCATCTTTTTCGATGGGAACTTTAGAATCGGTTCGCGCGCTCCATATTTGACCCTTGACCCGAATAAGACCGGTATCCTCAAGCGGCGAGATGATCTCCAGAACAATACCTTCCTCTCCGATGATACGATCGGCGTTCGTCGGAATGCTTCGCGCTTTTTGTATTTTTGGCCGGATCAACAGCGTAAAAATCAGAAATCCTACTGCGGAGCAAAAAACAAATATGACAAACTGCACCGGTAGTGAGGCTCCTAACAAGGCCGAGATAAGGCTGATCAACGCTGCCAACGCGAACCAAATGGAAACAAGATTTAATGTCGAGAGCTCAAGGACCGCCATCGCTACGAGTACAATGCCCCAGAAAATCGGCCATGAAAACCATGCCACAGCCATGACTGCCTCTACCGATAAATTCACATCGATAAGCATCCTATCTACCTCCCTATAATTGCTTTTAATTCATGGCACACAACGGACTAAGAGCGAAGCTCCATACTCGTGAACCCGGCATACATCCTTAAGGTGCGAATTCGTAATCTAACGGACCTTTTCGCGCGACATGCGCCAAGACGAATGCCGTATTGTTCACACGCTGTGTCAGACGATCGATCACTTTTTTTGCAGGCATTGTTGTCGAAGGATCGACCCGGCCGTCTGCCTGTGTCTCCTTAATCGTACTGATCTGCGGAATTTCCTGATGTTGGCTCAGCTTCTCAAGTTCTTCAAAAAGCGCGTCGAGTACTTTCGTATTGTCCCAGTTTGTTCCTGAGAGTCTGCCGTTCGTGTCCTGAAACATCTGATTGACGCTCTCAAGTCCAACTTCATCAAGCGACTCGATATTGTAGTCGCCGGATTCTATGAACACAACGGGGATCCCCGCTTCGTCAAACGGAGTATGATCCGAACGTTTCGTCGTCCATTCGCGAAATATTGCCGTCTGTCCGTTATCGAGCTGAACCTGAAATGAGGCCTGGTTCGTGTAGACAGCGTATCCATTTCGTGTATAAAGAAGATTCTCAAAGAAAACGTCTGTCACTTGGTAAAGTTTGCGACGTTTTAAGTAATCTTTGAATTCGCCGCCTACGACTGAATTCTGTCCGGCATGAGCATAAACTTTGTCTCCGGCGTATACGGGACCGATGTTCATCATACATTCGAGTCTTTCGCGATCCTCTTTTGACATTGTTTTAAGAAAATATGACGCGCCGGCGTAATTGGCCGTACCCGCGCCGAAAAAGACAAACGTCACGTCATATCCGGGGGTCATTTCACGCATTACACGCGCTGCCGTAAGAACTGCCGCAACGCCGCTGGCGTTGTCATGGATGCCGTCAGCTTTGATCGGGATCGGCTGTCCGTCCGCGTCAAATACATCTTCAATCCAAGGCGTGTCATAGTGCGCCCCAATCACTAATAGACGGTCACGAATCGTATCCGGAACATTAGGACGTTTTTGTGCTGTCTTCGAGCGCCTAAATCCTACGCCTTTCAGACGAACAATAATATTGGACGATGTATGCTCGACACCCGCAGCGTCTTTGACTGTAAAAAACTGTTGTTCCGGCTCATAACCTTCTGTTTCAAGCTGTTCGATGATCAGTTGAGCCGCCTTTTTCTCTTGGTTGGAAAAAGGTATCCGCCGCGGACATTCTTTGGCAAGTTTCCGTGCGAATGTAGCTCCATCTTGTCCGTAATCGGCAAGTTGCTCAGTTTCCTTTTCACTAGAAGCGCAGGCAAACAAAGAAAGAAGAAAAACGATCGCCAAAATAGACGCCAAAAGACGCAAGCCAAAGCACCCCATTCTTTTCTCGCCCGGTGCACGGCACATGTTAACGCTCTTTTTCTTCATTAAGATTTACTCCGTCATGCCTTTCGTTCTCATGATACTATACTGATTTTGAAAATGGTATGATCTACTCATGAGCATCTTGAACAAAAAAAGTAAGATAAGATTTAAACCGAACGCTTTTTGGCGTGATCGTACAAGACGACGCAAAGTGTGTCTCGCGTCGGCTCTTGCCATAGCTCTTATCTTCAGCATGTTTTTAACCGCATGGCCGGTACTTGCGCTTGATCAAGAAGATGAAGAACAACCGCCGATATACGAAGGATTCAATCCGTCAACAACCATGTCGGCCGTCTTAGTTAAAGAGCGCCTGCATGATGTCGATCTTTTTGATCGCAAGAGCAGCGAAAAACTTGAGATTCCGGGTATCTCACACCTAATGATCCTCTACATTGCCACACAACGGCTTCCCGCGGACACGATGATCACTATCAATGAGGAAATCGCTTTACGAAGTCGTGAAGAGCATAATTTCAATAACATCGTTTTTCAGGAGAATGACCTGCTCTCACTTCGTTTTTTACTTCTTCACATGCTCTTTAATCATTCGGACGCAGCCGCGCTCGCCATTATTTCCAAAATATCCCCCTCCAACCAGGCGTTTCTTACCGAGATGCAGGAAACGGCACAAATTCTTGGGATGACTCAAACAACGTTTTACTCAGTTGAAACAATGGGCAACGATTCAAGCAGCGCTCCGTTCGACCCAACTGATCCGTCGGGTACTCGCAACGAAAAGGACGCTTCAAACAGCGACTCCGAAGAAAATACGCCCTCCAAAAAGACAGAGAATATAGATCAATCGTCATCGGAAGAATATGAGGTAAAAGCGAAAACTGTACTCACAACACTTCAGGACACCGCAAAGCTCGTCTCTGCCGTTCGAAACCTTCCACGTGCGGCAGCATTATTCAAAGAAACAAATCCGCTGATTACGTTTATGAGCGGAGACCAAGAGCACATCACATCGTTCCGATCACCTGAGAGCAGTTTGATCACGCTTTCGGACGGCAAAATTGAGGCAGCCGCTTTTTTCCCTTCACAAAACCGTTATTCGCTATCGATTAACTACGGAAAAACAAAAAATGGCATTCCTCTGTCGGTGATCGCGGTCGACACTGATTCATCTACCGAAGATCGCGCTATCCTTAATCTCTATGATGAAATTGACAACTTTTATACGATGACGACACTGGCCCGTAAAGGCGAGCCTTATGCAGGCGCTACAGAGAAAGCAGACAATGGCGAATATTTCAATCTCGTTTATCTTGTAGATGCCGCATACGTGCATCCTAAAAATAACACTTATCTCGAACCGACGCTTGACTATTTCGGCAACGCCCCCTACCCTCTCCCCGTCACGCGGGATGAAACAACAGGACAAGTGACGTTTACAATGCTCAACGGCGTTCGCATTCAAGTTCCTGTAGGATCTGACCGTGACATTCTGCCTAAAGAAAGCGCGATAAACAGTTTCATCACCCAAATTCAACAAAATCCCAACCTCGCGTCGGTTATCTTTACGACAGGCGTCTTGCTCTCCTTGATGCTGGCCGTTTATGTTCTTCGGCAAATTGCCGCCATATTCCACTGGAGCAGACTCAACCGTCTTGAAAAAATCGCGGAATCGGCGCATGACTTGATTATCGCCGATAAACAAAACTAAACGCGAAATTTCCAATTCACGTTCAAATTTCTTATTTTCGACATCAGTTCACTCGCATTGAAACAACTCAAAATCGATGAATAACCCGATCATGGCCTACGATCAAGTCCGGACGTTTTTTATCACCCTGAATGACGTCAATTATGTCGCCTGATATAAGGTAAAATACGCCGAAGAAAAAGACGCTCAAAAAGATTGAACACATAAAAATAGATTACGATCACAACTTGAAATAAAAGTATTGCTACTAAAACCAAATCGCGCCTAGAGACCCATAGCATCCGTTTAAACAATCGGTCGACCCCGAAAAGAAAAATCATCCCGATAAGGATAGTTGTCATCACTGCATGGACGATGATTCGCAACGATGTCAGTGAAACGCGGTCGCGCAATCGCAATATCATAATGGGCAGAAGACCTACGCCCAGTAAATAAAGCAGACTTCTTAGAATCCCCGGCCATATGAACGCCAGTACACCCGTCGCTAAATACACTAAAACGCTTCCTCTACTACCGAGAATGTGAAATGCCGCCACCGTCGCCAACGAGGATAAAAGATATGTGAAAAGGCGACCTATTGGAAAAACATCCGGCAAAATAAGAAAAAGCCACGCCAACGCGACCAGTATGCCGCCATAGGTGAGCGACAATGCCGTCGATCGCCGACTTTCATGATCGTTCATGTCGGTCATCAGCAGCAAAGACACAAATCGCCGCCCATGCATTCACAGCATGAGTCGGCACAGCAAAGACAAGTCATCGTCTGACAACAGTTGTCGTCAGAACGACTTTGGTAATAAGGTGACTGATTCTGCCAATGCGTCTGCTGCGGCGGACTCTGCCCCGCACCCCAAGCGCCTCCCCAAGGTTGTCCATGATATTGTTGATTACCGCGAGTGATTTCATCATACGCTGCGTTAATTTCGCGCATTTTCTGCTCGGCAAGCTCCTTGGCACGTTCATCCTGAAATTGATCCGGATGGTATTTTCGCACGAGTTCGCGGTACGCCTTGCGTACTTCTTCTTTTGACGCATTAGGCGGAACGCCTAGCACAGTGTAAGGATTGCGGCTCATCAGTATCCTCCCGCTCAGATTCGCGGCAATTTCTCGCCTGCGAGCACACGCAGTCTCGTTTTCGGAAGACCGTGCACGACCACATTATACACAAGCGCGCCCATTCTCGGATAATGAAGAAGCGCAAAACCGCGATCAATCTTGTCCTCGGCGAGGCAAAGACGTGTCGTCGCTTCGTCTTTGACTTCCTCACCGGTCAAACGAAGAAATGGATTCCAATTCTGTTTTTTGCGATCTTTTTCCAGATCGTCAATGGCATCGATGAGATACACCCATTGACCGAGCGCGCACATCGCATCACCGATCATATATCGGTAAAATGAGGTAACCTTGCCATCCGAATCTTCCGGTGAAAAGGGCAACGCTTCTTGCCGAAGACGATCCTGTGATGAGAAAAATTCTTCATCCATCGCCATATCCGATGAATAATAAGAAAGGCTATCGTCGGGAACATTATCAGGTGAAGAAGGAAGCGCATCAGTAACAACGTCTCGTGAATTGACGATCGCCTCTTCCATCGGTATATCCGATATGAAAATAGACGTTTCATCCTGCCGAGCTGAGAGTTTGTTCTCGTTTTTATTCGCGGAGGTGTTCCATAATTGCGCAACTATGTCAAACCCTATCTTCGTCAACTCAGAAATTAATCGACCGAACACCGACGCTGCTTCGAATGTTGGTTCTCCTTTCTCCAATTCGGAAAGCTTATTAAGTGAGCTTCGGATTGAAGACGCTGCCTCCGGCTGATGACACTGCGCTTTTTTCCCGGATCGAAGCAAAAGAAGAGATTCAGCTGTACCCCGGATCGGCTGATCATCGAGCGCATTATCGCGCGCCGACGCGTAAGCAAGCAGACACGAAAGATCGGCAACGTAATCAAGTAATGTGTTATTCACCATAATAGGTTTTTTCTTGATGGGATTCAGTATGCATCCTTCTTCTCGAACGCTAGGATCTTCCGGAGCAAAAGCCATGAGCACAATGGCAAGAAAAGTCATGTCAAATGTTACCGCTACGCGCGAAATCTGACCGTATCGACGACCGAGCGACTTACAAAGACCGCAATACACGGCCTTATAGAGCGCGAAATCACGCATTAGTAAGACAGGTTTTTCAGGACGAACGTAACCAAACACGCAAAAGACGTGCCTCCAAATAATATTTTCTTAATGAGTTTAGCACAGTGTAAAAGGCGCTTACTATGCTATGATGGACGGAGTTTCAAATGTCGGCATAAACGCCGTAATACAATGTGATGACAGCCTACTGGATGAAACAAACTATCTATGGTTAAGAAAGAGAGATACTGCCCATGGCAAACGCCGTTGTAAGAACACGTTTTGCTCCAAGCCCGACCGGAATCATGCATATCGGCAACCTGCGATCCGCACTTTACGAATACCTTATTGCACGTGTTGCGGGCGGTCATTTTATCCTTCGCATTGAGGATACCGATCGCGAGCGCATCGTTGACGGTGCCGTTGAAGCGATCTACAACACACTTCAAACGTGCGGTCTGCAACATGATGAAGGCCCTGATATCGGCGGTCCCTTCGGTCCATATATCCAAAGTGAACGCTTGCCGACCTATCGCCGTTACGCGATCGAACTAGTAGAGCAAGGCGATGCGTACCCTTGTTTCTGTTCGATTGAACGCCTCGCCTCATTACATGAGGAACAGGTCGGCGAGGCATTTATCGGTTACGACCGTCACTGCCGCGATATCGACCCCGCTGATGCTGCGGCCAGGATTGAAGCAGGCGAGTCGTATGTGATCCGCCAGAAGATGCCGCTAGATGGTGAAACCTCTTTTACCGACGCCGTGTACGGCACGATCATCGTAGACAACAAAACGCTTGAGGATCAGGTCCTGATCAAATCTGACGGATATCCGACTTACAATTTCGCCAACGTCGTTGACGATCAATTGATGGGCATCACGCACGTCGTGCGCGGATCCGAATATCTTTCCTCCACACCTAAATATAATCTGCTTTACGAAGCTTTCGGCTGGGAGATTCCTGTTTATGTGCATCTTCCGCTGATCGTCGGTGAAGACGGTAGAAAACTTTCGAAACGACACGGAGCTACAAGTTTTGACGAATTGATCGATGCCGGTTATCTTCCTGAAGCCATCATCAACATGATCGCCTTCCTCGGGTGGTCGCCGGGCAACACCACCCGTGAAAACTTCACGTTAGAGGAATTGGAATCGGCATTCACTATCTCAGGTATCAATAAAGCGCCCGCAGTGTTTTCGTATAAGAAACTGAACTGGATGAACGAGCAATACATCAAAAACCTTCCGGACGACAAATGGTGCGCGATGGTTAAGGAAAAAGCCGATCCCTTATTTGAAGAAAAACCATACGATGCCACGATGCTGGCACACGTATTAAAAGAGCGTACGACACGCCTTTCAGACATCCCCGAAACAATCGCGTTTATGGTCGAGACACCGACATATACTCGCGACCTTTTTACACTGAAAAGGGCTAAACTCAACGCTGAAAAGGCCGCCGTGATTCTCGATGCGCTGATTACTGATATGCAAATGCTTCCATCATGGGATGAATCATCTCTTCACGATCTGTTCGAGTTGGCCATCGTCACACAGAGCAGAAAGAAAGGCGAAATAATGGGTGCAGTGCGTTTGGCACTTTCCGGAAAAACGATCACGCCGGGCGGAGCCATAGAGCTTGCGGTCATTCTTGGAAGAGATGAATCACTCTCTCGCATAAAAAACGCCCTCACATTTCTTAACGAGTCGGACGTTGTATCTGAACCGGTATGAAGTTTGGTGGCAAATAAGAAAGGATATCCATGACACCTGTATCTCGAAGAAATGAAATGAATTATTATCCTGAAATTACGCCAAAAGAAGAAGTCGAAACCGATAATGTAATCTCGCACTTTATCCTTGATTTCATCGATGAGGATATGGCTCCCGGCGGGCAATTTGAGGGCTTGAAAGTTCACACGCGCTTTCCCCCTGAACCGAACGGATTTCTTCACATCGGACATGCAAAGGCTATCGTGATTGATTTTGGAACAGCAGAGCTTTACGACGGCCTGTGCAATCTGCGTATGGACGATACGAATCCTGAAAAAGAAGATGAGTCTTACGTCAAGGCTATCAAACAGGACATTCATTGGTTAGGCTATGACTGGGGCGACCGCTTCTATCACGCGTCGGATTACTTCGAGGAAACGTACGGCTATGCGGAAGAACTCATCGAAAAAGGTTTGGCTTTCGTTTGCGAGCAAACACCTGAGGAGATGCGCGACGCGCGCGGAACTCTGACGACTCCGGGCACGAACAGCCCTTGGCGTGATCGACCGATTGATGAAAATATGGATCTTTTCCGCCGTATGCGGGCAGGTGAATTTCCTGAGGGACGATACACGCTTCGCGCGAAGATTGACATGACTTCCGGCAATTTAAACCTGCGCGACCCTGTCATCTATCGGATCGCGCATAAGGAACACCATCGCACCGGCGATACATGGTGCATCTACCCTATGTACGACTTCGCCCACCCGATTTCAGACGCGCTTGAACACATTACGCATTCACTGTGTTCGCTTGAATTTGAAGATCATCGACCGTTATTTGACTGGGTTGTCGCAAACTGTTCGCTGCCTTCCAAACCGCGTCAGATTGAGTTTGCGCGACTCAACATCAATTACACCGTCATGAGCAAGCGCAAGCTGCGCGCGATCGTAGAAGAAGGACTCGTTGACGGATGGGATGATCCGCGCCTTCCCACACTGAGCGGCCTTCGCCGTCGCGGCTACACACCGCGCGCTATACGCGATTTTTGTGAGCGAAACGGCGTCTCGAAAGTGCCGAGTGTCGTCGATGTCAAATTCTTGGAGTATTGTCTTAGAGAAGATCTTAATAAACGCGCTCCCCGCGCTATGAGCGTCCTTGATCCGGTAAGGCTGACTATCACGAATTATCCCGAAGGACAAAGCGAAACTTTCACCGTTGACAATCACCCCAACGATCCTAAGGCAGGTTCGCATGAGATCACATTCTCGCGTCATCTCCTCATTGAACGTGAAGATTTTATGGAAGATCCGCCTCCGAAATACTATCGTCTTTATCCGGGGAATCTCGTACGCCTCCGCGGCGCCTGTATCATTCGCTGTACCGGCTGTGTAAAAGATGACGATGGCACGGTAACAGAAGTGTTTGCGGAGTATATTCCCGGAACATACGGCGGCGCATCACCTCCGGGTGAAAGAGTTCGCGGCACAATCCACTGGCTGGACGAGGAAACGGCCGTTCCCTGTGAAGTCCGCCTCTACGACCATCTATTCACTGTCGAGGATCCCGACGGAGACACGAGAGATTACCATGAGCTTTTGAATCCTAACTCGCTGACCGTCCTTAAAAATGCCTTTGTGGAACCGTGGCTTGCGACGACGCATTCCAAAATTGGTTATCAGTTCATGCGACAAGGATACTTCATTGAAGATAACCATGACTCCACGAATGAGCATCTCGTGTTCAATCGCTCAGTATCGCTGCGAGATTCTTATAAACCGGAAATATAAAAAACAAAAACGCTGCAACTTTTCATCTACTGGATATATCTAGTTGCAGCGTTTCTTTATACTTCACTTATAGCTTAGCTCGTACTAATCCTCAGTAATGATCACGATCAACATCACTGAGACTGGACTTTGGTTTTACGCTTTACATAGTACGTAGCTATCGCGAGGGTAACCGAACCGCCAACGATGCCGATGAGGTCGCTTACTAAACCAGGAATAATCAAACATAAGGCGAATCCAATTAAAGGAATGCGTGCAACCATGGGTAGGGGCGTTCTGAAATATCCCTCTAAACCACAGCCAAGGAAATAAACACCAATCATCGCAGAGATAATAACTGTTACGAGAGCGAAAGGAGTAAAATCGCCCTGCAATAACATGATTGGAGAGTAAGCAAAGATGAAGGGAATAATAAGACCGGCAGAGGCTAATCGGAAAGCAGAAACGGCTACTTCCATAGGATTGGAGCCTGAAAGACCCGCTGCTGTATAGGAGGTCAGTGCAACTGGAGGAACAATACCAGACATACATCCGTAGTAAAAGGCAAAGAAGTGAGCAACCAGTGGCGAGATCCCCATAGTAACAAGTGCAGGAGCAGCAACACTAGAAGTAATAATGTAGCACGCCGTAGAGGGAAGTCCCATACCCAAAATTAGTGCAGCGAGCATAATCATTGCTAGGGCGAGCCACAGATGCCCCTGAGAAATATTCATGATGTTCAAAGCAAGTACTTGGCCAAGCCCCGTCATACCGACAACTGCAATAATGATTCCTACCATCGCACAGGCCGTAGTTACCGTAATAGACTGTCTTGCAGAATCGACTAACGTTTCAAATAGGACTTTAGGACTCATCCTAGTACTTTTTCGGAGCGAACTAACCAGTACTGTGGAGGCAATACCAAAAACCGCACATAGAATTGCTGAAAATCCAGTAAGTAACGTATAAATTACTACAACAATAGGAACTAACATATGCCCTGTTTCCTTGAAGACTTTCTTTAGATCCGGCAGTTCCTCAGGAGGAACACCGGTTAGGTTAAGTTTTCGGGCACGAAGATCTACCATGAAGAAAATCGAAAGATAATAAAGTACTGCGGGAATAATGCCAGCCTTCATAATGGTCGCATAAGGAACCCCGAGAAACGACGCCATTATAAAGGAAGCTGCACCCATAACAGGAGGCATTAAGATTCCACCGGTTGAAGCCGCAGCTTCAACGGCGGCAGCAAAGCGAGAGGAATAACCTACTTTTTTCATTAGAGGAATGGTAAAAGCGCCGGTGGTTGCAACATTAGCCTGTGCGCTGCCGCTAATCGTTCCCATCAAGCCTGAAGAAATAACGGCAACTTGGGCAGGACCGCCGCGTAGGCGTCCAGCAAAAGCAATCGAAAAATCATTAAAGAATTTTGCAGTACCGGAATTATTAAGGAAGCAGCCAAACATAATGAACATAAACACGTACGAAACTGCCGTCGTCAAGCTAGTTCCCCAGATTCCAGTATCTGCGAGGCTTAAACGTGTCAGAATTCTACTCCAAAGAAAACCTTTGTGCTTGAGAATCCCCGGGAAGTAGATGCCAAATCTAGCATAGATAATAAATATAACTGCTAGAATAGGTAAAATAACTCCGCTTGAGCGACGCACGGACTCGAGCACCAAGACGACAAGCAGGGCACTTGCAACAAGTTCTAGTACTGTAGGAACAAGGTTTCTAGCAATAAGACTATCGTAGCTTGAAAAAATGAACACACACGTTGCCACGCTGAGTGTTGCTAAAATCCAATCCAATAAAGTAGGCTTTTCTCTGTTTGAATTTCGAGTTGCTGGATAAAAAATAAACGTCAGAGCTAACATAAATGCAAGACTGATAGCATTCTTTTTCACCGTTATCATCAAGCTGAACGAGTTAAGATAAAGTAATGCGAGGGAACAAATAAAACAGAAAATGGCGACGCTTTTTTTTAAAGAACCGTCAAGTTTCCTCACTCCGCCTGATTTTTTCTTTTTCCTCTTCTCTCCTTTTGCCATGTTCATATCCTCCTATAAACCTCCCGAACGAATACGTTGTATCCGTCAATCTTATTGCTTTTTTCCTGAGGAAGGTAAAAAGACTTTTACCTTCCTCAGAAGATAACGTTTGATCTTTCAATCCAGAACTGTCGTTCAATTCACACTTATTAATTCATTTCAAATTGTCGGGGATGGTAACGCCAATCTCCTCAAAATACCGAATAGCTCCTGGATGCAGCGGGGTATCCGCGAGGCCATTCAAGCAAGTCTCGGGCTGAATTGTAAACAGAGCACTATGAGAGCTGCGTATTTCGTCTATACGCTCAAACAGGGTCTTGGTCATATGATAAACGAGCTCTTCATCCGCATCAGCAGTGCAGAACAATTCACACTTGTAGCCTAGAGTTGTTATATCCTCAGGCTGATTGTTATAGGTGTTTGCAGCAATGGTATACAGACCAAACTGGCTATAGCCGAGGGAGTTTAGCTTGTCGCAGTCTTCCTGAGTGAAAGGCAAAATTTTAGTACCGACACTACTGGCCATTAGTTCGGTTACACTTGAAGTAGGTACACCCCCTGTAATGTTTACCCCGTCAATCTGGCCATTCTGCATTGCCGTAGAGGCTTCCGCAAAGGCAAGATACTCAGGTTTCCAATCGGTGTTGATTTTGGCATTTGCCAAAACGTCCATAATGATCGGAGTATTGTAGGCAGTACCGGAACCTGCACCGCCAATGCTCAAGCGAGCTCCGACTGCATCTTCAAGTGCGTTAATGCCAGAGCTGTTAGTGACAATAAAGTGGACAAGCTCTGGCCACAGACCGCAAATACCACGAAGCTCTTTGAACTCACCTTTTCCGTCGAACATCGCTGTTCCTGTATAGGCGTAATAGCCAAAGTCGGACACTGCCAGACCCAAATCAGCTTCACCGCTCTTAAGCATGTTCAAGTTCTCTACGCCGCCGGCAGAAGCTTGTGCGGAAACATTCAGACCTGCACTGCCTAAATGCTCATTCCATAGGGTGGAAAAGATGATACCAATAGGGTAATATGATCCACCGGTACTACCCGTTACCATAGTGAGAAATTGATTGCCAAAATTTAGGTCAAGCTGATCCTGTTGTGAAGCGTCCGGCTGAGCTGATTCGCTTGGAGCAGGAGGCGGATTAGAAGGAGCACATCCGGACAACACAACAGTAATAAGCAGTGACAGTATAAGCATAATTGAACAAAATTTCTTCATTTTTTTCTCCTTTAAATAAATTCGCAAAATAGATTATGGATACATTCTTTGCGAGGCCAATTGAACTGCTTGAATAATCTTTTCGTAACCAGTGCATCGGCATAGATTACCAGACAATGCGATGCGGATTTCATGTTCTGTTGGATGGTGGTTCTCATCTAACAGACTCTTTGCTGTAAGGACCATACCCGGGATACAGAAACCACACTGAACTGCACCAACATCAACAAATGCTTGTTGAATCGGATGAACGTTTGTCGCATTCCCGAGTCCTTCTATTGTTGTGATATGTTTACCCTCAACTGCACAAGTAAGGATTAAACATGAACGAACTGCTCTACCGTCTAACAGAACCGTGCATGTTCCACAATCACCCGTCCGACAACCCTCTTTTGTCCCACAAAGCCTAAAACGTTCTCGTATGGTATCAATTAAAATTTCATTTTCATCGACCTCAACAGTCTCGAGACGATCGTTGAGGAAGAACTGAACCGGTCTTGCCATTACGCTCCTCCTCTCTGTGCTGCAAGCTCTAACGTGCGAACAAGCAATGTGGGAAGCGCTTGCTCCTTATACCTCTTAAACTGGCTGATTCGCGGTTTTGCTTCTTCGGGAAATACACCGCGCAGTTGCTCAATTCCGGTGCGAATAGGTTTTCCCTCTAACTTCTGCTCTATACTGTATGCACGGCAGGGAACCGGACCGAGTGCACCGAGACTAACGACAGCCCTTGTACAAATACCATCTTCTATCTCAAGTGAAGCTCCAACCATGACTTTGGCAATGTCTGAAGCTCTTCTGCGCGCTAATCTTCCGTAAGCACAGTTCTTTTTTGATGTTGGTATCAGAATTGCAGTGAGTAATTCATTGCCCCTTCGTTTCGTTTTCCCTCTTCCTATCATCATATGAGATAGCGGAACGATTCGTTCTCCGGTTGCGCTTTTGAGGACAATTTGAGCATCAAGACCCATGGCCATCGTACAGCCATCTGCCGCAGGAGCGGCTGTGCAAATATTGCCGGCCAGTGTAGCAACTTGGCGAATTCCCGGGCTGCCAATTTGACTAACAGCCTCTATAAGTCCAGGGAATTCTTTGGTCAGAGATGAATTCATCATCTCTTTATAAGTAGCAGCGCCGCCTACACGGACATAATCACCATCCATTTTGATTTGATGAAGTTCATTGATGTTCCAAATACAAACATTTGCGTGGGGAATAAGGTTCCCTTTGCTAATGTCAATTACAATATCAGTTCCACCATTGGTGATGATGGCATCGTCCCCCCACTCTTCAAGAATGGAACAGGCTTCTTCCACTGTGTTAGGAAGAAAAAAAACAGTAGCCAATCATTTCACCTCCTCATATTTTTATTTTGAATGAAAAAAGAAGATTCTTTCCTCATTCCCGTTAATGCTTGACGAATTTATTTATTGTTTTAGATTGGCCTTGAGGAGAAGCTTTAAACGACACTGTTTATATTGTTATACAAAGTGAAGTAAGTATAAGGAGAAATGGTAGCAAATTGAGAATTTGTCATAGCAACATGATATACTATTTTGTTATGACCATAACGCCAACTCTTCTTACTGTTCACCTTCATTCAAGACCATTCATTTTTCAAGATTCTTGGTAGCAGCTCGTTCTTGCCTGTTTACTACCGGACTTTTCTTTTTCTTGATAGCGTCAAGCACATCTATAGGTGTAATAGGGAGCGAATAAAACGGAATATCGATTGCATCAAACAATGCATTTCTGATTGCAGGTGCAGCCGCAGTAACCGGAGGTTCGCCAATTCCCTTAGCTCCAAAGGGACCGAGTTCATTTGGCTCTTCCACTAGAATCGTTTCCAGTTTTGGAAGGTCCATTGAAGTGGGAATCAGATAGGTATGATAAGTGTCCGTGACAGCCATGGCATTTCTGAGTTCAAATTTTTCCATCATTGCATAACCAATACCCTGAGTTACGCCCCCTTCAATCTGCCCCTCGACACACATAGGATTAATTGCTTTACCGACATCAAAGGCAGATACACAACGATCTAGGGTATAAATGCCTGTACCAATGTCCACAGAAATTTCAACGGCTTGAGCTCCATAAGTATAAGTATGCATTCTCGTATCTTGTCCCATGATTGGATCAAGATGATTAAGAGGAGGATACCAAGATCCGGTAGTGGTAAGTGGCACTTGACTGGAAAATGCAAATTTAATTGCCTCCGTCAGAGGAATTGACCTCTCTTTATTCTGCCTTGTGTAAACTATTCCTTCTCTAATGTCTAAGTCGCGGGGATCTTCACCCAAGATCTGTCCGGCGCAGCATAACATTCTGTCTTTGAGAATGTTGCATCCGTTGATAATTGCATTGCCGTGAAAGACGGTAGAGCGCGAAGCCACTGTGGCACCAGCCTCTGGCGAGGAATGGTTGTCTGAATAATTAACACTCACCATGTTGTAAGGAATCCCCATTGCCTCAGAAGCAATTTGGGTCATGGCAATGATACCACCTTGACCTAACTCTGCAGTCGCAATGCCGACCATCAAACTCCCGTCCATTTGTAGATTCAGAAAACAGTGCGCCCCATCGGTTGGATAACCGGTTCCAGTACCATACATAATCGTCGCGATACCTCGACCTCGTCGAATACTAGGGTCATCACTTTGCTCTAAAGGCTTGTCCCAACCGATGCGTTCACATACTGCCTGAATACATTTTTCCAGCCCAAGACCTTGACTTTTTTTAATCGCCTGCCCTGTTATCATCGTATCTCCGTCACGCAGAATGTTTTTTAGCCGTAATTCTACAGGATCCATATTTAGTCTTCGTGCAAGATCATCCATTTGAGATTCGATAATGAACATAGCCTGTGGCACACCTAGTCCTCTGCATGCACATCCATAAACCTGATTAGTGAAAACAGAGCGCGCTTCAACCAGTGCATTAGGAACACGATAAACTCCGCCCCCATACATAGTCATGCGCTGAGGAATGGGGTCAATCGAGCGATATGCCCCCTTATTAACAGTGATATCAGCTGCAACAGCAGTCAAAATTCCTTCTTTTGTCGCTCCAAGCTTGCGGTGAGAATGTGTCGCATGCCGCTTGCCTGTGTTTCTGAATGACTCTTCCCTTGTGTATTCACAAAAAACAGATTTTCCAGTTTTCAATGCAAGGACACCAGCCATCACAGATACTTCGAGGTTAGAGTCTTCTTTTCCGCCAAAGCTGCCACCCACGATTGGAATGGTCACATGCACCTTACTGTGGGGCAAACCAAAGGCCGCGGCAAGAGAACGACAATTAAGCTGAGCAGAATGCCCCTGCGTTATAAGATGGAGAATACCGGTTACCGGATCAGGCTCTGCAATACAGCTATCCGTTTCAAGGTAGGCGTGATCTACGATCTGTGTTTCAAAGTCATTTTCCAAGACGATGTCAGAGCGGCTAAGAGCTGCAATTACATTGCCACGCTCCACCCGCCAACTACTAGATATGTTTGTTCCCTTCGACATGGGATGATCTTCATGAATTAAGGGCGTCTCCGGTTTGAGATTTTCTTTTGGATCAGTTTGGGGAAAAAGGGGTTCATACTTAACCTCAATTAGAGCAACAGCCTTATCCGCAGTCTTTTTGTCACAGGCAGCAACAAAGGCAACAGGATCTCCTTGGTACCTCACTATTTTGTCTGCTAAAACGGGCTTATCCAAGGCAGCTGCGCCGTATCCGTTAAGACCCGGTAAGTCTTTAGCTGTCATCACGACTTCCACGCCTGATAAAGCTTCAGCCCGTGACGTGTTAATGCTAAGTATTTTGGCATGGGCATAGGGCGGAAAAAGAGCACGACCAATTAGACAGTCTCTCTTTTCAAGCTTTATATCTGCCACATAAGGCGCCCGGCCCTGCACCTTCGCCAAAGCGTCAGGACGGATTAGTGATGAACCTATGACCGTATCGCGCTTCATAGACTTCTCACCTCCATTACAATGTGAGCTTGTTCCCTAGTCCTCGTTGGTTTCTTTTGTTACAGCGGTTACTACGATCTCAATCAGCAAGTGCTCTCGTGCCATTGATGCCTGTACAGTAGCCCTAGCCGGTTCATAACCCGGCTCAATCCAAGACTCCCAAACCTTGTTCATAGGCTGAAAGTCGCGAGCAATATCTTTAAGAAAGATTTGTGCCCTAAGAATGTGACGTTTATCAGAATTGTATGCCTCCAGCGTATCCTCAATAATCTTCAGCAAACCTCTGGTCTGATCCTCAATTTTCTCATAGTCTCCGCAAGTGCGCCCAGTCAAATACAAGATACCATTATGTTCTACAACACGGGCTAGGCGTCCATTACACTCATATCGATTGATCATTTTCATCCCTTTCTTATTTCGAATAACTCAGACTATTTCTCTTAGATGCGCTCTACTGTGCCCTCCCAAGTATCGACAGTTTTCGTCTTAGATTTTTCACTGTACCAGTGCTTGGTGACAGTCTTGGCTCTTGTATAAAAGCGGACACCGTCTATACCAAGAACATGTTGGTCGCCATAGAAGGATTCTTTGTTACCGGAGAAAGGAAAATAAGCCGTTGGAACAGGGATGCCAACATTGATGCCGACCATGCCACCATCCGTGCGCATTTCAAACTCACGGGCATAATAACCGCTCTGGGTAAAAATGACGGAACCATTAGCATATGGACTGGCATTCATAAGGGCTAAACCTTCTTCAAAATCTTTAACACGTTTAATTATTGTGACAGGACCAAAGATTTCTTTCTCACCCACACTCATACCGGGTTTTACGTTGTCAAAAATTGTGGGACCGACAAAAAAACCGTTTTCAAAACCAGGAACCTTAATATCACGACCATCAAGAACTAGTTCGGCGCCTTCCTCAATGCCCTTGGCAATCCATTCGCAGACACTCTTCTTGTGCTCAGCGGACACGACCGGCCCTAGTTGAGTTTCAGGATCATAAGCACACCCAACCCTGAGGGCCATTGCTTTTTCCTTGAGTAAGGTAACAAAGTCATCTGCAATACTCTCCTGCACCACAATAACAGGTAGGGCCATACAACGCATACCGGCACAGCCATAAGTAGAATTGATTATAGCTCTGGTACTGCTCTCCAGATCGCAATCTTCTAGCACAAGAGCATGATTTTTTGCCTCGCCCTGAACCTGAACACGCTTTCCATTAGAAGAGGCAACAGAGTAGATGTGCTTGCCAACAGTGGATGTGCCAACAAACGATACTGCCTTAACTCTCGGATCAGTCAGAAAAATCTCTGCTTCTTTCCGGCTACAAGTAACTAGATTGACAACGCCCTTGGGGAATCCGCCTTCGTTGTAGAATAGCTCGAGAATGCGCATGGCCGTGAGAGGAGTTGGACTTGCTGCTTTGAGAACAACAGTATTGCCCATAGCGATAGCAAGAGGAACCATCCATCCCCAAGGAATCATGGCAGGAAAGTTAAAGGGAACAATGCCTGCAATCACACCAAGAGGTACCCGGTAAGTAGCTGTATCATAGCCTGTTGTAACCTGTAAAGAAGCGTTTCCCTGAGATATAAAAGGTGCTGCACAGGCAAATTCAGTTGGTTCGATAGCTTTTACTACATCTCCACGTGCCTCAGCGAGGGTCTTTCCCAGCTCTTTAGCGCACAAGAGTGTTAGCTCTTCCAGATGGTTAGTTAAAACATTTCTCCACTTGAACATCATCTGGGTACGCCTACTCAAAGACATTTGAGACCACATGGGGAATGCTGCATCTGCGGAAGCGATGGCTGCCTCAACTTCATCAACCGTGCAACAAGGAACCTCCGCAAGCAATGCGCCAGTGCTGGAGTCAGTGACAGGCATCCACCTATCAGTTTTTGATTCCAGCCATTCTCCATTTATACAGTATTTCTTTCTCTCAACCATCTCAATATCACTCCGCAAAAATCACTTATTCCACCAGCTCTACTATGTCTAGTGGTTAGGCAAAAGTATATATTCAAACGTTTTTAAAGTCAATTTAATTGTTTGAATTATCAAACTAAATGTTTATTTAATGAATATACTTTGATTATTAAAATAATTGTTTTGATAATCTGAATTATAGTATTGATAATTAAAACTGTCATTGACAATTGGGCTACGACTGTATTACTCTAATTTTGCTGGGATTTACATTTTTACATATGGATTTGAGATATGGGAGTCTTTACTTACTATGGATATTACTTCAAGTGGTCGTCAAACTAGTCAATCTTCAATCCGACTTATCAAGATTATGGAGTGTCTTGCTAATAGCGGAACCCCTATGCGTCTTCGAGATATTGCGAAGTTTGTCGGTACAACGCAGTCAACCGTTCTTCGTTATCTCTATGCCATGGAAGATGCTAAATATGTATATCAAGACAAAGAAACATCGCGCTATGCGCTTACTTGGCGGATTTGTGCCCTAAGTGAAAAACTGAATACTTCTTTGGGTTTACGAAATATCACTAATTCCTTTGTTATCCAGCTTGCAAATACATTTTCTCTCGGCGCATGTCTCGTAATAGAGGGAAATAGCGAAGGTATATATCTTGACTGTATTGATAGTCCTAACTCACCAACGCTACAACGAATCGGAAAGAAGGCTCCACTCCACGCGACCGGATCGGGTAAGATACTTCTTTCAAGACTGTCTGATAGAGAACTTACAAACTATCTTTCCGAGATTGGTTTAGAAAAATATACAGCAAATACAATTACTGATCCTGCTGTTCTCAGGAAAGAACTAGAAAAAGTACGTCGTCTAGATTATGCCATAGACGATGAAGAGTGTGAAATTGGTCTTCGCTGCATTTCCTGTCCGATACGTGATTATACAGGTCAGATTATTGCTGCTATGAGCATGTTTGGAAGCACAGCAGATCTGACAGACGACAGAGCTCATACCTCTATATACCCTGCTTTACGGGCAGCTACAGATACCATTTCCTCCAGACTTGGATTCAGCTAAAGTTGTTATTGAATAATAATTCGATAAAGGTACAGTAATTTCCGAGTGCTGCATCGCGAGCAGTTAAACACGAATCACCCCTTGATCTAAGATTCAATAGCAGTATAGTTGTCAGTAATTCAAAATAACGTTTCGCGCATTTTTCGTTCTTCTACGGCATCAAGAACCACCGTTTTTTCATTATACGGAACGGTAACACCGCGGAAGGTGCGTGTGTTATCATCGCCCATTCCTGCAAAGAGAACAATGTCACCATCGCGCGCGAAGTCAACCATCTGAGAAATAGCAAGATGACGATCGATCTCCTGCAACAACTCACCCCTGAAATCGCTCATATACGATAAAACTTCGTCCATGATAGCTTCAGGATCTTCATCGTAAGGACAGTCCGTCGTGACCATCGCGACGTCCGCATATTGTGAAACGGCTTCCGCAAGATCTCGACGACGATTCTTCGCGCGACCTCCGACAGCGCCGAACAAAACCATCAGTCGACCGTCTTGCTTTTTTAATCCGGAAAGCATCTCCAAGACTGCGCGCATGCCCATCCCGTTGTGCGCGTAATCGATCATCATGATGATACCCGGAAAGGTGTCGAGAAACTCACTTCTGCCCGCAACCTTGTTTGCACGAAGCGCGTCCTTATATTGATCCAAATAAAACCCCATCTGATTCATCACGGCGATGACTGCCAGAGCGTTTGCCACATTGTAGTCTCCGGGAGAGCTGATCGTCGCAACGCTCTTTTCTAAACCGTGTACAGTAAAGGATGTAGACGCGCCCTTTCCTTCATCGTATGAGTGGCGAAGATCGGTCGCCCAAAGATCAGCACCTGACGATTTTTTCAAACTATACGTTACCGTTTTGCCGTGGGCATGTGTCTTCATATACGCATACGAGGGATCATCAAGATTCAGGATTGATGTGTTGGCCATCGTGAAGAGTTTTGCTTTACTATCTCTGTAATCATTGAAATCTGTGTGTTCAATCGGACTTATATGGTCGTAGCCGACATTAGAGCATATAGCGTATTCGAACAGGAGACCTTCGACGCGATGTCCCTTTAATGCCGATGATGATACCTCCATAGCCACGACATTCACGCCGCGGCGACGAAGCAGAAAGAAATAGCGCATCAAAACGTATATATCAGGCGTCGTATTGACGAGATCGCGGTGAAAATCTCTGTGTCGGACACCTGTAGTTCCGATGGACGCCGCTTCCATACCGCATGCTGTGAGCGCATCAACAAGCATGTGCGCAATTGTTGTTTTTCCTTTAGTACCGGTGATGCCGATAAGCAAAAGCGCCTGTTCCGGATAACCAAAGAACCTGCGCGCAAGAACGTTTTGAGCAATTCTCGTGTTTTGGACACCGAGCACCAAACAGTCTTCAGGAAGAGTGACTTCACGTTCTGTCACAAAAATACGGCATCCTCTGTCGTATGCTTCGCGTACATACAAATGGCCGTCAGTCCTTATGCCCGATATAGCTAAAAAGAGAACCTCTTCCCTCGCCTCGCGCGAATCAGAGACAATATCTGTCACAGCGTAATCACGCCAGGTTTCAATATCGCCTTGCAACACACTGTAAGTTAGTGTCTTAAGAAGAGACGCAAGAGAAATACGGATCGAAAAATAATCAAGATCTCGATCCGTGATCTCGGAATCGTGTTTGGAATCGTTTGTCGAAGAATGGCTAAGCGGCGCTTGGCTTCCAAACGCCGCCAGTTCTTTTTCCATTTATCTCACCGTGCAACTGTTCTAGAAACGCTTGATCTTCCTTGACGTGTTCTTCGGGAACTCCGTATCGCGGAGCGAAACTGAGTGTACAGCTTTGTAATTGACAAGTTTACGGTTGACCTCTTTGACCTGCTCCTGAATTTTCGCCAGAACACGATCATCCGTCAGCTCAAGACCTTTCAGTTCGGGGTCGGCATCCACGACATCTCTGTTGGGGAAAATCTCCGCATGAACGACGATATCATTGTTGACAGTCTTGCCTGACACAACACTTTCTTGAATCAGCGGCTGGAGATTCAGCAGGAATTCAATTTCTTCGGGGAAGATATTTTTCCCGTTTCTCGTCACAATCAAGTTTGCCTTACGTCCGGTGATGATGACGAAATCGTTCTCGTCAAGATAGCCGAGGTCACCCGTATGATAAAAGCCTTCATCATCGATGACTTCACGTGTTTTCTCTTCATTCCTGTAGTAGCCGAGCATGACGTTGTCGCCGCGTCCGACGATTTCACCGATACCGTCTTCATCAGGATCGACAATCTTCACTTCAACATTCGGCATGGGCAGTCCGGCAGCGCGATTGTTGTAAAAGTGCGTCCGGTTTAATGCCAGGATCGGAGCGCATTCGGTAAGGCCATAGCCTTGAACGGTATGAAAACCCATATCCTGCATGTTTTTAATCAGCGACGGTTCGATCGCTGCCCCGCCGGAAATGACCAAACGCAGATGGCCGCCGAACCCCTCGTGAATCTGCTTGAACAATTTGGGACGGATATCGATGCCGATCTTAAGAAGAGCGCGCGACAAAGCCAATCCGAACTTAAATTTGCGATGCTGTTTCGGGTTGTCGGTTATTTTACGCATGATACCGCGATAAAATGCCTCCACCATCAAAGGAACAACAAGAATAATCGTCGTCTTGGACTCTTTCATATTCTGAACGATATACCTGAGGCCCGACGACACCGCTACACAGCTGCCGCGATAAAGTTGGCAAAGGTAGCCGCACGTACACTCGTACGTATGATGCAACGGCAAAACAGAGAGAAATCGGTCATTTTCATCGATATATAGCAACGAACACATGCCCATCAGGTTGGTACAGATGTTGTGGTGGCACAGCATGACGCCTTTCGGCTTCGACACTGTACCCGAGGTAAACAGGAGAATATGCATCTCGTGCGGATCGATGGGCAGCGTATCGTACGTTACATCGCCTGCTTCTCGCGCTATTTCTCCTTCTTGGAGAATATCCCAGAAATAAAGATCCGTTTCGCCCTCCTTCGGCAGATCAAAATTGATGTATTGCGTCACTGTAGGCATTTGATCGCGTATGCCCTCAATGACATCTTTTTTCAGATTGGAGAAAAGAAGGCAATCCGCTTCGGCGCTATTTATGAGATTCACGATCTCATTTGCAGGAAGTTCTTTGTCAAGCGGAACGACAACGGCAAGACCGTTAACCAGCGCCAAGTAGGAGACATACCACTCATAACGCGTCTCGGCAATAATCGCCACACGACTTTTCATGTTAATCCCCATGTTTTTCAGTGCCGTTCCGTACGCGCGCACATCGGCAAAAAATTGTTTGAAGGTTACACCGACGTACGGACGCGAATGGTCTACTTTCAGGTTCTTCGCTTCTTCTGAACGAGGGGCGATCTGCCGTGTCGCGATCGGATCTTTCAGAAGATACGCATTTCGGTCTCCATAAAGCTTTTCACTTTGTTGTGCCATATCGCGCAGATCGCGAATCTCCCGAACATCATCTAGGGGATAGCGATATTTTTCAAGCTCGTTTTCTACTGCAAAATCATGCAGCTTAAATTCAGTATTCTTATTTGACATATTGTTTTTCTCTTTTCTATTTTTATTAAAGCGGTCGTCACCGGGGGGTCGGCAACTCCTGCTGCACGGTTTACCATAATTCCGATTGTATTATCGTATTCGACAATTATTAATTATTTATGACGTGATCATTGCATTATATTGATTGCAAATACGGATAATAAAATCTAAACACAAAAAAGGGCGTCCCGGCTATCGACAGATCGCACAACAACGATGTCTACACCGCGGACGCCATCCTTCATGATAATAATGTGGCGGCGACATACCGCGCAGGTTACGCCTTTTTTAGAGTGAAACGCAGATTTCTAACCTGTTATATTCTTTAGCGCGCTCCGGGAATCGTAATAACACTTGAAAGTTTACTCAACGGCATGGATTGCAGATAGATACGCCCCGGACCGGTCAGCACAGTATTGAAGAGTCCTTCGCCTCCAAGCAGCGCGTTCTTGACGCCTCCCGTCGTTTGGATGTCAATGCTGCAAGACTCGCTCATCGCAACCAAATACCCTGTGTCAATGATCATTGATTCGCCGGGTGCGAGATCGTAATATTTGACGCTGCCGTCGACTTCGAGGAATGCGATGCCGTATCCTGAAAAATGCTGCATAATAAAACCTTCACCGCCAAAGAAACCTGCGCCAATTTTTTTCTGAAAGTGAACTGACAGCTCAACGCCCATTTCACATGCCAAAAATGCCCTTTTCTGAGCTATGATGCCGTGACCCGGCTGAATCATGAAATCGATGATGGCTCCGGGAAAACTTGATGCCATAGCGATCATTCCCGGGCCGCCCTGTGCCGTGTAAATATTCTGGAACATGGACTCGCCTGAAAACGCTCGTCCGACCATTTTTCCTAAGCCACCGTGACCTTTAGTCTCCATTTGCATATTTGGCGACATCCAAGCCATCGCACCTTTTTCTGTTAAAATGCTTTCACCGGCATCAAGGTGACAAACCACGTAGGGAAGTATACCGCCTTCAATTGAGTAGCGCATGATCAATCTCCTTTGCTGTCTTTTTGCGATCCTCTTTAGCGAACATATGTCCAATTTACTTATACGGTTTTCAGTAAAAAACCGCCACAGACAAAGCCTCAAATCCTTTCGGTTTTGTTGTGGATTAATTTTATCATAGGCAATCGCCCTTTAGGTATAATAATATTGAAAGTACAATGGAAAGAAGGTAGATATTATTATGAAAAAACAAGCTGTCGTTTTCTTGGCAGAAGGCTTTGAGATCATTGAGGCTATGACGCCTATTGATTTTTTTCGCCGTGCTGATATAAATGTCACGACGGTGAGCTGGAACAACAAACATCAAGTTGTCTCATCACACGGCATTCCCGTCATCGCCGACAAAATACTCCCGGAACTTAGTGACGAACAGATCGACAACACGGATTTAGTTGTCATCCCGGGGGGTTTGCCCGGTGCGACCAACTTGGCAGATACGGATAGAGTTATTGAGGTATTGCAACGCGTTCACGCACAGGGCGGGATGGTTGCCGCGATCTGCGCCGGCCCATGGGTGCTTGAAAAAGCCGGACTATTAAAGGACATAAGATATACATGCTATCCGGGGTGCGAAGAATCCATCACAGAAGGTCATTACATCAATCGACTCATCATTCACAGCGATCAGGTTGTCACTGCTAAAGGTCCCGGCGCATCAATGCATTTCGCGCTCACATTAATTCAAGCGCTCTGCGGACAAAATATTGCCAACGATGTTTCAAAAGAAACATTCGCTTCTGAGAGCCTTAAATTTTAAAAAACGCGATCTATAAGTCCTGATGTGAAAGAGATAGCCTAATCCCTTTTGCCGCATATGCCTGAACGGTTCTGAATGAGAGGGACTCTCGAAGCGACGTCTAAAATCTTTTCTATTACACCGGAGCGATTAAGTGACCTCTCGCTGTCAAATTGAAAGGAACACTGCTTGAACCTGTCAACATCGATCAAAAAGTTAAATGATTGGATCAACTCCTCCGAACATATTGTCTTTTTTGGAGGTGCCGGCGTTTCGACGGAATCAGGGGTACCCGATTTTCGAAGCCCTAAAGGCATTTACGAACAGGAGGGCGGTGCGGAACGTTACCTGTCCTTTGATTTCATGCGCCAAGAACCTGAACGATTTTATGACTTTTATCGGAAATATTTCATGTTGAGCGATATTGAACCGAATGCAGCACACTACGGACTCGCGGTGATGGAAAAAAAAGGGCTCCTCAGCGCCATTATTACTCAAAATATAGATGGACTTCACCAGAAAGCCGGCAGCAAAAAGGTACTCGAGCTTCACGGAAATGGTTTGCGTTTTTATTGCATGACCTGTGCAAATCCCTATACCTTTGAAGATGTAAAAAGTACAACAGGCGTGTTTTACTGCACTCAACCCGACTGCGGCGGTTTCGTACGCCCTGATATCGTTATGTATGGTGAGTCATTAGATGATGCCGTCATCAACGCTTCATTAGACGCCATCAAGCGTGCCGATCTTCTCATCGTTGGTGGCAGCTCACTCATGGTGTACCCTGCTGCCGGACTGATTCAATTTAGACCCTATGGCTCGGAGCTTGTGCTCATCAATCTGGACGTGACGCCTTACGATAACGTCGCCGATCTTGTTATTCATGAACCGATCGGATCCGTTTTTAAACAACTTCGCTATGCACAACGCGGAGTCGATGCGACTTGAGGTTCAAATAAGCCTATGATCCCAACCCCGACGCCCGAACAATCGAAAGATCGCCATCAACACTTTGCCATCAAGACGTCAAACGCTCGGCGAAAGACCTTGAGCACGCGCGCTATCCTAATCGGACTCGCAATCAACGTGCTGCTTGCCGTTTTTAAGTTGATCATCGGCAGGATGTCCGGCAGTTTAGCTATTTCCGCTGACGCATGGAATAATGTCTCGGATGCCGCAAGCTCCATGGTTTCGCTGATCTCGATCATTTTATCCGCGAAACCGGCAGACGAAAAACATCCTTTCGGGCACGCTCGTTTTGAATATATCGCCTCTATGGTCATTGCCATCGCTATGCTGATAGTCGCGTTTCAATTCGGACGGACATCCATTGAACGCATCATATCGCCGATCGATCTTACGACCGATGTTTGGACATTCGTTGTTCTCATCGCATCGATTCTGTTGAAGATTCTGCAATTTATCATTTATCGGAAATGGGGACGGAAGATCCAATCGCCAATTCTATTGGCCTCATCGAAAGACAGCATAGCCGATGTTTACATCACGAGCGGTGTCGTCGCATCCGCAATTCTTTATGCTGCTTTCGGATTCAATCTCGATGGTCCTGTAGGCTTGATTATCAGCATTGCGATCGGCTGGTCGGCTATTGAAATTATTCTCAACGCGGCGACCCTTCTCATCGGGAGTCGTCCCTCGAAGGAACTCACTCTGTTCCTTCAGGAAAAAATACTGAAGTCAGATCCCCGTATTCTAGATATGCACGATCTCATTGTTCATGACTACGGACCGGGACGCGTTTTTGCCACCGCGCATGTTGAACTCGACAGCCAAGAGTTATTTCCGGAAGTACACCTCATCACCGACCGTATTGAACGAAAAATGAAACGTGACTATGGCATCAATTTACTCCTTCATGCGGAACCATCCTACCCGCATGATGAAGCGTACACCGAACTTCTGGGTCGACTTGATAATGCTGCCAAAGAAATTATTCCAAACGCTGTCGTACATAGCCTTTTCTTGTTTAAATCACAGGATGGAAAACCGATCGCCGCCTTTGATGTCGACATCGACGACAAGACAACAATTGATAACAAAACTTTTTTCTCAAAAATGCAACAAAAGATGGTGACCTGCGATCCGAATCTCAATCTTTGGATTACAATCGACCGCGAATATACGAGTCATCTAACTGAAGAATCTCCAAGCTCATATTTTACACTGAACGACGATGTGAGCATCTGAATCAGTTGCGTCACAGAACTGAAGCATGACCGCCGTTGTGTGCACCTATCCTCTTCCCTGTTTTGAATAGTTCTTTGTGAAACAAGCACTTATCGCAATGAGCAGTCATCAAGGAGCGCGTCACGCCAAGGAGCGAGAACAGCCGAGAAAGGCAACGCCGCTAACTCATTACGCGTGACCCATTTTCCGTCGCGCATTAAAGAATCCAGATCATTTTCTCGTAATAAAACGCCATCAAACGATTCATCACTGATCAATTCGGCATCCCAAAACGTCATCTCCCATATCCGATGTGAAAAAACGGCACGCTTCCTTCCGCGCCAGAAGAGCAGTAATGTCGGCTTGTCGTTTGATGTCATGTCATCGCTTGCCATATCAGGCAGAAGCATTTTTTGAAGGGCAAGCTTAAGCGCTTGTTTTTCATCTTTCTCAAACAACTTCGGAAGCAAAAGAAATTCATAAAGCCCTTCGAGAAGTCCGCTTCCACGACATCGGACAAATAGCCTGCCGTCTAGTCGAAGGGCAACGTAAGAAAAGGAAGACACCGGTTTAGCCGTCTTCTTTTCACGTATAGGAAAATCCTGCACACGCCCCTGTTTAAAGGCTCTACAAAATGCAGCTATGGGACAGACGTCACAGGACGGATTTTTTGGCGTACAGATCATAGAACCAAGATCCATTAACGCTTCATTAAAATCACCGGAGCGCTCATCAGGAAGCAAGGCGAGTACACTTTGCCGGATCAACCTGTTGGTGCGGGCATCGTTATTGATATAGGGTTCTGCCTCTATGCGTGACGCGATGCGGACAACATTGCCGTCTACCGCGGCATCAGGCAAGTTATAAGCAAAAGAACGAATAGCGCCGGCAGTGTAGGGACCGACTCCGGGAAGCTCAAGAAGCCGGTCACGATCCCGAGGCAAGGCGCCGTTATAGCGCGTTGTCACCTCTTTAGCGAGCGCGTGCAGATGCCTCGCGCGACGATAGTAGCCGAGACCTTCCCAGAGTTTTAGAACCTCCGTTTCATCGGCATCGGCCAATGTCTCTATCGTCGGAAAGCGCATCATAAAACGATTAAAGTAATCGATGACAGTCGTCACCTGCGTTTGTTGAAGCATCAGCTCTGAGAGCACCACAGCATAGGGATCACGGCGAAGTGATGGATCATCCGGATCTGCACGCCAAGGCAACGCTCTAGCTTCACGATCGAACCACTGAAGCAAGGCTTCAGCAAAGCTGCTGCTCTTTTCTTCGAAGCTAAATGAATGGCATTGTGACTTTCTGCTATCCGGCATATCAGTCGCCCACGTTCTTCTGCAAGGCGCGAGCTGCTGATAAGCCGGCTAGGATGCCGGAAGAAAAAGCCCACATCAAGTTGAAGCCGCCCGTATCACCGTCGATATCAAGCACTTCACCGGCAGCATAAAGTCGCGGTATTTTATATGATTCGAGCGTTCTCGGATTAAAGTCGCGTGTCGAGATACCGCCCGCAGTTACCTGAGCGTAGTCAAAATCGCGCGTTCCGATAACCGGAAGCCTCAATGATTTAATCATCTGTACAACAGCCGTAGGTTCCAACGGAAAATGTGAATCCATCAGCATGGCCTCAGCCATTTTTACAGGAATCAGTCCGGAAAGGACAATACGCCAAAGATCAGATGAGGTTTGTCTTGAGCAGTCCTGCATATTAAAAAAGGACACCAATTCCTCTTCCGAAAATTCAGGAAGTAAATCGACGACCAAATTCCCAATTGTATCTTTTGACCTCGAGCGTTCCTGAGATCGGGACTCGATCTGATGACCGGCTGTGCACTCAGGCATAGAATATGCAGGATCTGATATATCAATCATAGATACAGTGCGACCAAGCTCCATAGCCGCGATACCCGACATACCGTAGGATGTAACGAGAAATTCTCCGGACACCGTTTTAGAACATGTTCCTTTGCAATTTTCAAAAAATGCCTGCCCGCGGAATCTAACCCCTTCCGCCCTTTTGAGAAGCGGATGTGGATGTAACACAAGAGGCACAAGTGCCGGAAACGGCGATTCACAAGCATGTCCGAGCGACATTAAAAGTCTCATGCCGCTTAAGTCGCCTCCCAAATTCGGCGATGCAGGCCCTCCGGAAGCGATTACAAGCGCTCGTGTGTCCCAACTCATGCCATCAGATAGATCTAATAAAAAACGCGACGACTCACGCGAAATCCTAACGAGTTGTTTTTCTGTGAATACCTCTATATTTCGCCGGTTAAGCGCGCGAGTTAGCGTAAGAACGACGGACTGTGCTTGATTGGAACGCGGATATACGCGTCCTTCGTCGTCGCTTATCGTCGCTAATCCAATCGAACGAAAATAACTTAGAAGCGATTCAGGAGCCACTCGAGAAAACACACCGCGTACGAACTGAGGATAGTGACCGTGATAACGCCCTTCGATAGAACCCATATTGGCAAGATTGCATCGTCCGTTTCCACTCGCCCGCACTTTTCGTAATATTGTCTCCTCCTTTTCAACAATTGCGACCGATGTTCCCGAAAGACCTTCATCACAAGCGGCAATTGCCGCAAGTACACCTGCGGCACCGCCTCCCGCGATAACAAGATCGAAGGACTTTTGCGATTTTGAAAACGCGGACTCTCTCTGTAACAATGTTTCTTTGCTACGATCCGGATTCGTTCTGAATTTCAACTAAAGACCTCTTTTCATTCACTGCGAGAGAAGGCAATCATGTCAAAATCATCTTATCGCGACTGGTATCAATCGAACCATCCTGTTCACCGTCATTTTAGAAAATCATTATTTAACGGAGACGATCACAGCCTCGCTGGACGTCGTAACAAAAAATGACGTTTCGCTGAGCGCAAAGATCTGCATCGTGTCGTTGAATAGAGAACGCGATAGTTCGCGTCCGTCTTTTGCATCCAGCAATATTAGTGATCGATCTGTTCCAATGAGAAGAAATCGTCCATTTTTTGAAAGCGACATTGTTTGAAAGAAATCGCCGTCTTCTTCATTTGTTTCCACACCACGACGACACCATATGTCAACAGCGGGCGTCATAAAACGGGACACATCCGTTTGGTAGTCAGATAGAAGCAGAATACGTGCTTTATTTCCCTCTTGCACCGCGACCGCAACGCTCCCTTTCAGATGTTCTACATGAATCAATCGACCCGTTTCAAATGTTTCCTCAGGTTCACCGGTTAACGCATTGACTAGAACGATCGTGTCGACTCCAAAGAGCAATCTGCCTCGATCAGAGAAGGAGATCATTCCCGCTAACAACGAATGTGCTGAGAAACTGTGATCTGCTATTCGATTGCCCGCAAGATCGTATTGCTGATACCGGGTGATAGGATGGCCTTTCGCATCATCTGCAAGCAAAAGTTCAAAACCCCGGCTACCTTCCATCAGTTGGATGGCGATCGGCCATCCCTCATGCTCAAATGGTAATGTTAATGTCTCAGCGTTCGTTTGGAGATCAAAAACCGATACCACACCTCGGCTTGAAGCGTCATGTCCAATGGTCACCACAACTTGGTCACCATAATCAGCACAATCGATTTGGACTTCTGTATCAAAGACGGAGATGTTTTTGTCCGGCTCAATAAGCATGAACCCCGTGCCCCAATCCGGAAGAACAATTAATGCTTCACCGGCAAACGATACCTGCACATCGCGATACGGCCAGCGAATGAAGTCACGTTCTCTTCCGCGCGCATCGAGCACGGCTGCTCCTTCCTTTTCAATTCGCAGAGGTGTGCGACCGAGAAGCACAAAATGATCAGGTTCCGCACCTTGCAGTGCAAAAGGTTCGCCGATCTGTAATTCAAAAACAGATGTGCCTTGCACCTCACTGTCGCGGCCGGCAAAGTATACAAAAGCGACGCCAAGAAGAAGCACCGTCCAACAAAAGACGCTGATGAGAATCAGTTTTTGATGGTCGGACGGCGTCTTAACGGCAGTGTCACGCTGTTCTTTAACGTCAGAATCGTCAATCATACGGTCGTGATTCGGCTCCTATCGATCCTTATATAGAAAATACTATAGCACGGATCAACCATTTCATTCGACGGTTTCAAATGGATGCGATTCGACATATGAGATTCAAAAAAAGAGAGCGCCTCTTCAAGACGCTCTCTTTGCTTTCATAATCACCTCGACGGTAATCGATCTCTTCACAGGTTAGTGATTAATACATTCCGCCTTGGGGGGGCATCGGAGGTTCGGGTTTCGGAATGTCTGCCACAGCAGCTTCCGTCGTAAGCAATACCGATGCGATCGATGCTGCATTTTGAAGAGCCGTGCGTGTAACTTTCGAGGGATCCACAATACCGGCATCTACCATATCAACGTATTTTTCAGAAATGACGTCAAATCCAATACCCTTGTCAAGCGTCTTCACTCTTTCGCAGATCACGCTGCCGTCAAAACCGCTGTTGATCGCGATCTGACGAACAGGCTCCTCAAGCGCGCGAAGAATGATATTAACTCCCGTGTGCTCGTCACCTTCAGTGCTGTCGAGTAGTTGCGCCACTTTATCGATGATGTCGATGTACGCCGTACCGCCGCCTGCAATGATACCTTCTTCAACGGCCGCGCGCGTAGCGGAAAGCGCGTCCTCAATACGAATCTTGCGCTCTTTCATCTCGGTCTCCGTCGCCGCGCCGACCTTGATGACGGCAACGCCGCCGGCCAGCTTCGCCAAGCGCTCTTGCAGTTTTTCACGGTCAAAATCAGACGTCGTCTCTTCAATCTGCGAACGGATGGACGACACACGGTCTTTGATTTCCTGCGGATCTCCGGCGCCGTCAACAATCGTCGTATTATCTTTATCGACTTTAACCTGGCGAGCTCTGCCGAGATCTTCCAAGGTCGTATCTTTGAGTTCCATGCCGAGTTCGGAGGAGATGACAGTACCGCCAGTTAGGATGGCGATATCCTGAAGCATCGCTTTTCGACGATCGCCGAAGCCTGGAGCTTTTACTGCGCAGCTATAGAAAGTCCCTCTAAGTTTATTGAGAACAATCGTGGAAAGCGCTTCGCCTTCAACATCTTCTGCGATGATAAGGAGACGCTTGCCGCTTTGGACGATATTCTCCAGAAGTGGAAGCAAGTCTTGAATATTAGAAATCTTCCTGTCTGTAATCAGAATATAGGGATCATCCAGTACGGCTTCCATTTTCGTGGTGTCAGTCACCATGTATGCGGAGATGTAGCCGCGATCAAACTGCATACCTTCTACGATCTCAAGCTCTGTACCCATCGTCTGTGACTCTTCGACCGTAATAACTCCGTCGTGTGAAACAGATTCCATCGCCTTTGCGATCTCGTCGCCAATGTCGTCGTCATTCGATGAAACGGCGGCAACCCGCGCGATGTCCTTCTTTCCCTCTACCTGTTTGCTGGCTTTTCCGATCTCTTCAACAGCCTTTACAACGGCTTTGTCTATGCCGCGTTTCAGGATGATCGGATTGGCACCCGCCGCCACGTTGCGAAGACCTTCGCGAATGATGGCTTGTGCGAGCAATGTTGCCGTTGTCGTGCCGTCGCCTGCAACGTCATTCGTCTTGGTCGCAACTTCTTTAACAAGCTGTGCGCCCATATTTTCAAAGCGATCCTCAAGTTCAATTTCACGTGCGATCGTCACACCGTCATTTGTTACGACCGGAGCACCGTAGGTTTTATCAAGAACCACGTTGCGGCCTTTGGGTCCAAGTGTAATGCGAACCGTATCCGCTAGTTTATTGACGCCGGTTTCAAGCTTCTTACGAGCGTCCTCTCTAAAATTAATATCTTTAGCCATGTGTTATTACTCCTTAAAATAAGATTTGATCTTCGTAATTGAGTTTACTCGACAACCGCGAGAATATCGTTCTGTCTCAGAATGGTGTACTCCACGCCGTCCATTTTGACTTCCGTGCCGGCATATTTGCTGATCAGGACATGGTCACCCACTTCAACTTCCATGATCACATCTTTGCCGTCCACCACACCGCCCGGCCCAACGGCCACGACTTCGACAACTTGCGGTTTCTCTTTCGCGGAACCCGGCAGCACAATGCCGCCCTTTGTCGTTTCTTCCGCTTCAAGACGCTTAATCACGACTCGATCACCCAAAGGTCTGATGTTCATTCCTATACCTCCAAATAATAAATTGATTAACTTGAAATTAGCACTCTGAGCCTGAGAGTGCCAATCAATTACTAATATAAGCAGGATATCCTAGTTTGTCAACCGCTTTGAATCAAAGAATCGTGTCCAAAAGTGAGCGAATTATGTCTTTTTCTGCAAGAAAGGAAATAAGTCTTGAATCATGAGTCCATTCTGCGATGGAAGGGAACGCTCCTGACAGTGAAATTAACACCATGATAGATAGGGTGATCACAGTGGCTCCCCAGAGCGCTCCGATCAAGCATCCGCCCAGATGATTCAACCATCCGACAACAGGCACACCTTCGATCGCAGGCGTTAGCAATCTTGCTGTAAAACCTAATACGATTCTCACAAATAAGTAAATGATTAAAAGCGCGAGTGCTGCCGACGCCAGCATCCATACGGCATGTGCCGTATAATCGACGACATCCGCCTCACTTCCCGTCTGTGTTTGCAGAATCGTCCGCGTCCACGATTCAGGAATGCCGATTTCTTCCAATACAGGCGCAATAGTGATCGCCGATGTCCTCCCCGCTTCATAAATCCGATCGGATATGCGCTGTATAGTTGAACTGAACAAACCTTGCGATGTTAAAAAATGGGATAAAGGACGTACGAAAAGGAATGCGATGCCGATCGAAATTAGTGAACTTAAAAAACCGACAACAGAAAGAAGTAAGCCTCGGCGGTAACCGACTACCGCCATCAAAACGATGATCGCAATCATCAGCAAATCGAGCTTCAATGTGATTCCACCCTTTCAAACCGTATCAGCTGGCTGTCACAAATAAGTCAGAACATTCTTTTCGATTGACTTCTTCGATCACAAGCCTAGACGGGATCATTGGATTCGCTTCTGAATGAGCTCTTCTTGTGCGAGATCATGTACGCGTTTCCAGGGATTAGTTTAAGCGATGACGAGTAAGGAATCAAATTAATCATTGCACACTGTGTTAATATTTATGTAATCAATCACTGTTCACCTATGGAAGGACACCATATGTCGCGCCAAGATCTTCCAATTCAGAAACTAATTTTGCTTTATATCGCCGGAGAAGCTCCAGGGATCCGTCGCGCCCAACTCTACGAAGCAGCACTTGCAACGCTTTCCATGGATTATTTTGAAATGGCGTCCGCGCTGGATGAACTGGTTAAAGCTCGGCTTATCCATGTTGCTGCGCGTCGGAATGAAAGAACAAGGGATGCTCATGAGCGTGAAGTGGAACGCTGCGATCTTACCACGGAAGGTCGCCTCGTACTTGACGCGCTAAATGATCAAATCCCTGCCTCTACACGACGATTCCTTACAACCTATCTTGAGAAAGGAGCGTTAAAAAGGAAAACGGAAGATCAAATCACCGCAACAGTTGAAGAAACCGCCTGCGGCATGTATCGGCTCACCTGCCGTAACACCTGCAACGGCGATGAATCTTTTCTTTTAAAAATGACATTTCCATCAGAAGCGCTCGCAAAAGAAGCGGCAACGAACTGGCGACGCAACTATGATGATATCTTAAAAATGCTCCTTGAAGCGCTGGCTGAAGACCGCGAAGGAAAGCAATAACGCTTTCTCCATCGATGTTTTCTAAATAACTACGTTCATTTAAAAGGCAACACCGAAGAGAAAGCGTTCGTGTCTTATTTTGATTAATCTTCTATAGGTGAAAAATCTTCTTTGCCAACACCGCAGAAGGGGCAAACCCAGTCGTCCGGGAGATCTTCAAAGGCTACACCGGGTTCAATTCCGGCATCAGGATCACCGACTTCGGGATCATACACATAGCCGCAAATATCACATACATACTCTTTCATTGTCATTTCTCTTTCTTTCATGCCGCATCCGTGATTGTCTTTTGATGCAGCGACTCGTACCCGTCGGCCATCACGCTTTCAGCGGAGGTCAACTTGGTCGTTCCTACTTGGCAACACACTGCATCCGTTAAACATAGATGTTCATCTCCATCACGGTTCCGGAACCCGCAATGCCAAGGTTGATTACCAAACGTTTGCTAACAACGTTTAACGCCTTAGCTGGCAACCATTATACATGAATCTAAATGATTAAAAATAGGAGAAATAAGTTAATTACTTAGAAATAGAACTCAAATGCAGCACCGTCTAAAAAGATGTCATCTCCTTCTTTGACACCGGCATTGACGAGAGCGTCGTGGATACCGCTTTCATTGATTTTTCTCTGAAAATGGTGAAAAGATTCAGTATCGTTAAAATTTGTAGACATAAGCAGTTCTCGAATATAGGGGCCGTCTACGGAGTATAGATTTCCTTTTTTGGTGATCGTGTAGTCGTATTTTTTTTCGAGACGATATGTTTTGACCACCTCAGTATCGTCTAATTCAGGAGGTGGCAACGACGCCACTTCCTGTCCCAACGCATTCTTGAAATCTTGAATACCCTCCATCGTTGCCGCAGACACAGCAAAAACACGGTAACCTTCATCTTCAATCGCTGTCCGGACACGCGCCGCTTCTTCCTGTGCAACAAGATCTATTTTATTCAACACTACCCATTGCGGACGTTTCTCAAAAAGATTTTTATAGCGAGAAAGCTCATGATTGATCGCATGAAAACGATCGATCGGATCGGTGCCTTCAAAAGAAGAGATATCGACTACGTGGATCAGCAATCGTGCGCGTTCCACGTGACGCAGAAAATCGTGCCCCATACCGGCGCCTTCAGCCGCACCTTCAATAAGTCCCGGCACATCCGCGAGGACAAAGCGAGTTCCGCCCACGTCCACAACACCCAGCATGGGCTGCAGCGTAGTAAAAGGATACGCTGCAATCTTCGGTTTGGCTGCAGTCAATATGGAAAGCAATGTTGACTTTCCCGCATTGGGGAAACCTATCAACGCCGCATCCGCCAGAAGTCTCAGTTCAAGATCGAGCAGAACCGTTTCTCCCTCTTTACCTGCTTTAGCAAACCGTGGCGCCTGACGAACAGAATTGGCAAAACACATATTGCCTGCCCCGCCCTCACCGCCACGAGCAACGATAACTTCATCGCCGTCTTCTCTTAAGTCCGCGATCAACTCTTTAGTTCCTGAATGAAACACGAGAGTGCCCGGAGGAACGGTCAGAACGAGATCTTCGCCGGATTTACCCGCCATTCGCTTCCCTTTGCCAGGGGCGCCGTTTTCTGCAGAAAAATGGTGCTTAAACCGATATTCCTGCAACGTGTTGAGGCTTCCGTCGACGCGTAGAATTACATCCCCGCCACGTCCGCCATTGCCGCCGTCAGGTCCGCCGTTGGGAATAAATTTTTCACGACGAAAAGAAACACAACCATTTCCGCCGTTGCCTGAACGCACTTCAATGGTTGTGTGATCAAAAAACATGGTTTGTTCTCAAAGTTGGTCTTAAATATAGTCCCTGTGTTCTCAAAAACGTTCGTATTACACCTCAACGGGATAAACGCTCGCACACCTTTTTGTACGGGAAACACGTTCAAAACGAACGGTGCCGTCAATTTTAGCGTATAGCGTGTCGTCCTTGCCTTTTCCGACATTGCGTCCCGGGTGAATTTTTGTGCCGCGCTGACGATAAATAATGCTCCCTGCCGTACAGAACTGGCCGTCCGCTAATTTAGCGCCGAGACGTTTCGAGCGTGAATCGCGTCCGTTACGTGTACTTCCCATGCCCATTTTGTGAGCGAGAAGCTGTAAATTTACTTTAATCATGGTCATCCTCCCCTTTGATAACGCGCCGGTTTGAAGCGCGCGCGATTTTATTCATCAAATACGGTCAAATGCGTTTTGCCGTAGCTGTCTTGAATCTGTATACACCCTATGCGTACCGACTCCATCAATGAAGCACCGATGAGGGCGAGTTCGGCATTTTCAGGATACATCACTCGGCAAGCGATATAGCCGTCTTCCAAATAATAATCGGGGTTCATACCCGCGAGCTCTTGCAAACTTCCAATCGCTGTCTGAGCAACGGCCGATACACCTGCACAGATAATGTCCTGCCCTTTCGTCGCATAACCGGAATGGCCGGTCATAGCGAACGATACGATCCGTCCGCTGTCATCACGCTTAAAAGATGCGCGGATCATTCGTCATTCAGCCTTCGATCGCCTCGATCAGCACACGCGTGTACGGCTGTCTGTGCCCCATCTTGCGACGGTATTGCTTCTTAGGCTTATACTTAAAGACGACAATCTTCTTGCCGCGCCCATGCTTCACAATCTTGCCCCTTACGACAGCGCCTTCAAGGATTGGCGTTCCCGTTCGGAGCGTTTTGCCGTCTGATACAGCAAGGACATCCGTGAACTCGACATCGCTGTCGGGTTCACCCTCAATCGTTTCGATAAAAATCTCATCTCCTTCAGACACGCGGTATTGTTTTCCTCCGGTCTGAATAATGGCATAACTTGTCATGCGGTCACTCCTATTCTAAGTCTCGCCCAACGAAGGCTGACGCTTGATTGCGCCATTAACAGGCCCCGCCAGTGCGGTCGCCGGATCATGATACGACAGACTGACGTAAAGTGTCAAATGTTAATTCTCAAACCGATCAGTAACGATTCGTAACGATCAGTAACGATCAGTAAAAAATCACTCCCGATATTGCCTCCAACCCTCGTGGACAATTTTTCGTTTTTATTTGAAAAGATAATTTCACCCCTAGGATAAGAGGACATTTCTCCTAAACTATCTGCAAAATTGACCACGAATTACGTTAAAGAAGACCGTTTTTCTATATTAATTGAAAAATTGACATCGATACGAAATCGGAAATGAGGGCTTTGCTAAAAAAAACGAAAAACTGACCACAAAGACAGCTTTTCTAAACTATCTGAAAAATTGACCAGGAGTCTTTACATAACCGGACTAATCTGTTGAAGATTCTCCCTGCTCCAATAAAGAAAAATACGATTTGTAAAGCTGTTCGAGATCTGAAAGCAAAAGTGCGTATCCTTCATAGTCTTCCGGGGAATGTTCCGTTGGATCCCTCTTTTCAAATATGTCGCGTTCGCGCTCATGGACATGAATCGATTCCTCAAGGGTTGCGATTCGCAGGCGATATTCTGCGCGTGCTCGTCGCAGTTCCACAGGATTCATCGTACGTGTATCATGGTTATCTTGCGCGTTTATTCGGCGTATCACATTGTCCGAAAACGACGCTTCTTCCTCCGGCATCGACGTTAAATCTATTTGATCGGTCTTGAACTCCATGATGGCGTCGCGCCAATTTTCATAGCTATCGAACGGAAGAATCGATGTTCCGACAAACCCTAAAATACGCGTCGCTGTCTTTTGGATGAAGACGCGGTCGTGACTTACAACGATCACGGCGCCTTTAAAAGACGTCAATGCCTCCTCCAAAAGATAACGTGACTCGATATCCAAGTGATTCGTTGGCTCGTCGAGCACCATAAGATCAGGCGCCTGTTCAAGAAGCGAGCACAAGTTGAGGCGATGGCGTTCGCCGCCCGAAAGCGATTCAATGCGTTTGATCATCGACTCCTCGCGAAAACCGAACTGCGCGAGGCGTGAGCGTATCGCCGTTTCCGTGCGGGAAAATGATTTTGCAAGCCAAGCGTATACGGTCAGAGACTCATCGTCAAAAGTTGCCGTCTGTCCCATAAACGCGATATCGGGATCACCGAAAAGGCGAATATGTCCTTCATCCGCCTCTCGACGACCGAGCAAAATATGCAAAAGACTTGTCTTCCCGCATCCGTTCGGTCCGAGCAATGCGACTCTGTCCTGCGCGCGAACATGGAATGAAACATTACGAAACAGCGTCCGTTCGTAAGCAAGAGACAGCTTCTCTACTTCAAGGAGCACACGATTCATGTCTTTCTTATCGGAAGAGGAAACAATTGAAAACGTCATCCGGAGCTTCGGATTTTTCTGATCGCGCAGCGCCTGCATCTCGTCCTTCAACTTACGTACAACTTTTTCCCTCGAATGATAGGACTTCATTTTCCGGTGCGACAGCATTGTTTGCGTAACAGCTTCTTGCCGTTTGATCTCCGTTTCAAGCCGTTCTAACGTCCGATCCCGATTCTCCTCGATCGCACGTTTCTGCTCGCGCGATGCTGAATAGTTGCCTCTATATTCAATAAGCTTGCCTCCTTCAAGTTCATAAATACCGGTGCACACATGATCAAGGAACCAACGGTCATGCGACACGATCATCATGGTGCCGTTTGAGGAGATGAGATGTGTTTGTAGCCATTCTAATCCGTCTAAATCGAGATGGTTTGTAGGCTCATCGAGTAACATGAGATCGCTTTTCTGAAGAAGAAACCGTCCTAGCGCGACACGCATTTTTTCCCCGCCGGAAAGCGTTTCATAAGGCTGCTCCATTTGGTCATTAGAAAGCCCGAGACCTGCCAGCGTTTTTGCGAGCCTTGCGCGATAATCAAAGACACCGGATACTTCGTAAGTATTTTGAATACGGCTGTACGCTTCGGCAGCATCTTTAAGAGCCTCGCCCTCCAGCCGTTCCATGTCGCGTTCGAGCACCTTCATCCGGTGTTCCATCGCGGTAAATCGCGTGTTTTCCAGAACATCTGACGTTCCCAAATCGACAGCAAGCGGACGCTGTTCCAGATAGGACACCAGAAGTGACGACGCCCTTGAGATCATCCCTGTATCCGGTTGGATAGCGCCTCTTATAATCCCCATCAGTGTCGTTTTTCCCGAACCGTTAATGCCGACAAGACCGATGCGATCGCCTTGTTCAATCGAAAAAGAGAGATCGTCCAGCACGAGACGCCCCTGATACGCCTTTGAAATGTGTTGTGCAACGACAAGACTCATAAAAAGCCATCCTTAATAGATAATCGCAACCGCGTCGTATTATCGCACACTTCGAAAAAGCAAGCTACTCTAAAGACCCTGTTTTATTGATCACGATGTCCATTATCCTAATATCAAAGCAAACCAGAACACCGGGGTATTCCGCTCCTGCGGCATTCAGCGTATGATGCTTTTTCAACGACTTGATTGGCAACTTTGCCGTAACAATGAAATGATGCTCAATCGTCTACGCAACTTATCGCCGCGTGCTAAAATATAATTAATAGACTTTTCCAAGAGAAAGTGAGCCCACCATCGTGAAACAGTTGCCCTTCTTTGCAGACTCTGATGTTATCCGCATTGATCGCTTGACTTCCGAACGCGTTGCCGGTGAAAAACTGCCCGACTACGACGCCATAGCCGCCTCTATCGCGCCCGGGAAAACCATCTTTTTTATTGGAATCGGCGGCATCAGCATGAGTGGACTTGCCGAATATGCGAGTCGGCAGGGCGTCCGCTGTGCCGGTTCTGATCCCGCGGAAAACGCACGAACTGCGTTTCTTCAACAACAGGACATCCTTGTTTTTCATAAACACGATGCATCTAACATCGATCAGGTGAAACCAGATCTCGTCGTCTTTTCCAATGCCGTATTTACCGACAACCCCGAACGGACACGCGCTGGCGAACTTGACATCCCTTGTGTGAACCGTTCCGTTTTCCTAGGCGCCATCAATCGCATGTTCCGCCGCGCCATCCACATCACCGGCACCAACGGCAAGACCACTACGACGGCTATGTGCGCCCTAATGCTGATGGAAGCGGGACTTGATCCTATGGTTCATCTCGGCGCTGAACTGCGGGAGTTCCGCTCTACCATTCGATTTAGCGAATCAGGTAAACAGGAACTCTTCCTTTCTGAAGCCTGCGAATATCAGTGCGGTTTCTATCATTATGAAGGCACCGCGATAGCGATCCTAAACATTGTGCACGACCATATTGACAGCTTCCCTACGATCGACGACATGATCGACGCATTCGCGCGTTTCGCCGCATTGCAGCCGGAAAATACGTATGTTCTCGTGCCTTCAGATGATCCTAATATTCCCGCCATGCTTCGCCGTTTGGAAGAAGTCCGACCCGACCATTCGAAAACACTGAAATGGCTTTGGTTTGGACCCGATGGCAGCACAAAACCTTGTGGAGAACCTGCAGATTTCACTTATCGTATTATCTCTTATGATGACTCCGGCCATCCTTCATTTCAGCTTTACAAGAACGGCTCACTTTTTACCTTGGCACAACTTTCCGTCATTGGAGAATTCAACGTTAAAAATGCCGTCGCGGCCGCCGCGCTTGCCGATCTTGCCGGCGCGACGCCGGACAAAATTCGTATCGCTCTTAATAAATTCCATGGCGCGGAAGGTCGGTTCACATACACAGGACGCTTCAACAATGCCGACATCTACGTCGATTACGCACATCATCCATCTGCTGTCGAGGTAACCGTCGAGGCCATAAGAAATATGCCTGCAAAACGCTTCTGGATATGTTTTCAACCTATGACCTATAGTCGCACACTCGGCTTCTTTGACGCTTTCGTAGAGTCTTTATACAAGGTACGACCCGTCTTGATTTCTGAAGTATTCGACAACCGGGAGAAAAACGCTACCGTCAGCTCAAAAGACATCTGCGATCGCATCAACGAACTCGGCGGCGATGCCCGCTATTTTGAGACTAATGAAGCACTCGAAGCCTACCTTCGCCGTGTCATTGAGCCGGGAGATGTTGTCCTCATCATGGGCGGCGGAACGAACGTCCTTGATGTCGGTGACCGCCTGACAGGACGAAGCGATCATATGACGCCTGTTTCTTAAAGACGGAAGGTCGCTCGAAAGCGACCTTCTCGACATTTAAGTGAAATAAATTACCTTCTCTTGCGTGAATAAACTGAGGACTCGGGTGTCGGTCTCAGCACCTACTCCTCTACACCGGGAAGCGGTTTCGGCAATGTTGCGTATTGCTGATAGATCTCCTCGAATACATCACCTTCGATTTTCTCTCTCTCAAGCAATGTATTCGCTAATTGATCCAACAACGCGCGATTCTCTTTTAACACATTAAGTGTTTCTTCATAAGCCTTATCAAGAATCAGAGCGACTTCTTCATCAATGGCTGACTGCAACGCGTCGCTGTGATTCTGAACGTGACCGTAATCACGGCCGACAAAGATCTCTTTGTCGTCCGTACTAACAAAATTGCCTAGCCTTTCACTCATACCGTATTTAGTTACCATGTCGCGTGCGACTTGGTTGCATTCTTTGAGATCGGCGCTCGCACCTGTGCTGATTTCGTTGAAAATTACTTGTTCCGCGGCACGCCCGCCCAACGCGACCATGATCTCTGTCTCAAGCTGAGATTTGGTCTTAAAGTACATATCCTCATTCGGTTTGAATGCCGTGTAGCCGCCTGCACCGCCCGCGGGAATAATGGAGACGCGCTCGACGCGATCAGTCTCCGACTTTTCTCTAAGGACAATCGCATGACCCGATTCATGGTACGCCGTAAGTTCGCGCTCTTTTTTGTTGATGACACGGCTCTTTTTCTCAGGTCCTATGGTCACCTTGAACACCGCTTCCGAAATATCGGAATATCTGATTTTATCACCGTTTCGCCGGGCGGCAAGTAACGCCGCTTCATTGAGAAGGTTGGCAAGATCGGCACCGGTAAAGCCGGGTGTAATTTTCGCGATCTCTCCAAGATCGACGTCATCGGCTAGAGGTTTATTGCGCGCATGGACTTCAAGGATTTCTTTTCTGCCTTTGATATCCGGTCTCATTACAAAAACGCGACGGTCAAAGCGTCCAGGTCGCAAAAGCGCACCGTCAAGGATATCAGGGCGGTTCGTCGCAGCGAGAACAATCACGCCTTCGTTCGGTCCGAAACCGTCCATCTCCACTAATAACTGGTTCAGCGTCTGTTCGCGTTCATCGTGACCGCCGCCAAGTCCGGCGCCGCGATGGCGACCGACCGCATCAATTTCATCAATAAAGACGATGCACGGCGCCTTTTTCTTCGCGTTTTGAAAGAGGTTACGTACACGAGACGCCCCGACGCCGACAAACATCTCTACAAAATCCGACCCGCTGATAGAAAAGAACGGAACTTTTGCTTCGCCGGCAATGGCTCTGGCAAGTAACGTTTTTCCTGTTCCCGGCGGACCGACAAGCAGAATGCCCGTTGGAATTTTCGCGCCGAGATCGTGGTATTTTTTCGGATTTTTCAAGAAATCGACAACTTCCTGTAGCTCTTCTTTTTCTTCTTCTGCACCGGCAACATCGTCAAAAGTAACTTTATTTTTCTCAGGATCTGCCAGCTGAGCGCGACTTTTGCCAAAAGACATCGCCGTCCTTCCATCGCTGTCTCGCCTTGAGTAAGAAATGAAAACAAAGACACCTAGAGAAAGCATCATTAAGAGAAGAATGATCCCATTTAGGATACTGCCTAAGTCGGTCGGCCTATGGTAATCAAACGATTTGATTTCGCCATTGCTCTGTGCCGTTCGAAGCATCTCCAGATAATCGGGAATAGCGTCGGAAGGAATCTCTTTTTTTATCTGAAAAGGGCTCCCGCCTTTGACAGCGCGTTCGGTCATTTCTAATACTAAGTTGGAACCGTCCATCGTGACCGATTGGACATCTCCGCTCTGGATCAGTTGTTCGACTTCGTAGAGACTCGTTTGTTTTTGGCGGTCACCGCGAGACATAAAAAAGGTGACGGCCAAAATGACGATCATCATGATGACATAAAACGAAAATCCGCTGAATCGACGTGGTTTTTGGGTATTCATTAGACGTTTACTATTCCTTGTTTTATCTACAATGTTATTAAAGTATTATAGATTATATGTCTTCGTCGCTTAGTACAACGACCTCGGGATAATTGCGATAATAACCGTCAAGATCTAAGCCATAACCGACGATAAATTCATCGGGAATGCTCAGGCCGATATAGTCTATATCGACATCGATCTTGCGGCGAGAGGGTTTGTCAAAAGCCGTTACAAATCGAATGCTCTTCGGTCCGCGCGTTGACAACAATGCCTTAAGATGTTGCAACGTCAAACCGGAATCGACAATATCTTCTACGATCAGTACGTGCTCGCCTGAGATGTTATAATCCAAGTCCTTATTAATCTTGACGACTCCCGTACTTTTCTCGCCAACGTAACTGGACACCGACATGAAGTCAACTCGACAAGGAACGTGTATATGGCGCACTAGGTCTGCAAGAAATACAAACGATCCCTTAAGTACACCGATAAGAAACAGATCTTTTCCCTGATAATCACGTGTGATCTCAGCGCCTAGCCGCTCAACCATCCGGCGAATCTCTTCTTCAGAAACAAGAATATGGTCTATTTTTTTCTCTACCATAAAAATGTTAAGTAAAGCTTCGAAGCTTTACTTCCCTCCTTCCGACGCCGTTTTATGTGCAACACAATCGTATTTTAACACAGCCGTTTACATCTTAAAACGAGTATAAGATTTTCTTAGTCACCTAAGTGACATTCTTTTTCTCGCGTACGAGAAAAAAGCGTCCGTTTTTTGCGTATGCCGTCACATTACCCGGTAGATTAAGCGCTCCTTCAATCATTTCTCCCGTATCGACGCGATAAATTAAATCAAGAAGCGATACGGCATGGTTGGCGCTGAAGGTCTTGTTATCTTTCATAGGAATGCTTGACATAAAAAACTCATAATCATCTTCTTCATGGGCTAGATCTTCATCATCAACAAGTTTTGTCTCTTCTTCGAAAAAAAGCCTAATCACACGAAGCGCTAGACCTTTCGGAAGCGCACACACTGCTGATATCGAAAGACTTTGATCTGAAAGTCGTGCATCAATAAGCGCATTGTTAGCAAACTGTGTAAGCGTCTTTTCATCTTCGGCGGCGAGATCACCAAGTGATACAAGTCGAGGCACAGGATCGTAACCTAATACATCGTGCCATATCGGCATCAGAAAATGACGGATACGATTTCGAAGATAATCCGAAGACTCGTTCGTCGCGTCTTCTCGCCAAACGACATCAAGCTCCTGCGCCGAATCGACCAGTTCCTCAAGACGTACATTGAGAAACGGGCGCACAAAACGACCGTCACGCGGTCGGATACCGACAAGACCGGCAATGCCGGAGCCTCGACCGATGTGCATCAAGATACTTTCCGCGCGATCGTTCATGTGATGACCAAGCGCGACGTCAAATGTCGTTGTCATGTCCGTTATCGTTCCTTCTTTAGCAGCGCGATGCACATCCCCTTCCGATATCTTCAGAGATGGGAACTCTTCACTTTTCACGCTATCAGACGTCAAAAGTGTATTCTTTTCGAAATAACGACGCCCGATATTAAGAAAAGCGGCACGCCGTACGATACGTCCCGTCTCTTCAATACCTCGTCCTATTTCTCGCGCCATATCAGTCACCGGTGCCTTCACCGACTCAAAAGGGATTGCCCGTTCATGACAATATGCTCTGACGAGAACTTCATCTTGATCCGCTTCTTCTCCGCGGATCATATGGTTAACGTGACAGACAACGAAGGGAAAATTAACCTGTTCGGCATACCAGTGAAGAAATGCGAGCAGCATTACCGAATCGACGCCTCCCGAAATACCCGCAACGATCGGACGCCCCGGTTCGATCAACTGATGGGTAACGCAGAATTGTGCAACGTTGGAAAAAAGACGGTACGTTTTGCGCGGAAGATGCATCGCTAAACAGAAGACGGGTCGGGTATGCCTAGATAACCGGGCTCGGTAAACGTCATTGAAGCCGGGTTCCATTCGAGCTCTACTGTCGTCTTTTCGCCTTGTCTGTTTTTCTCCACAATCAATTCAATGACACCGGCATTTCCTGTGCCCGAATCATCAGAATCTTTTGATTGCGGATCGTGCAAAAACATAACGACGTCCGCGTCCTGCTCGATTGCGCCGGATTCGCGAAGATCCGCCAACCTTGGGCGACGGAATCCTTTTTCAACATCACGGCTTAGCTGTGAAAGAGCCAGTACAGGCACATCCAGATCTCGCGCCATCACTTTGAGCAAACGAGAAATCTCCGCGATCTGCTGCTGACGATTCTCTGCTCGGGAGTGTCGACTCGCGCTGCCCATAAGCTGTAGATAGTCCACGATAACTAAATCCAACTGCCTTTTCTGAAGTTGGAGCTGACGACAACGCGCATGAATTTCAACAACGTTGATGGCTGAGTGATCATCAATGTAAATCGGCATATCGTAGAATGCGCCAATACCGTCACTGATGAGATCCCACTTCGTTTTGTCAGCAGGTCCCAAGAGCTCGAGATCCTGAAAAGTAAGTGAAGTGCGTGCAGAAAGAAAACGCTTTGCCACTTCTTCTTTGCCCATTTCGAGTGAAAAAACAGCGACCACCGCCCGATAGTATTGAGCGATGTTATAAGCTATGTTAAGCGAAAAAGCCGATTTGCCGACGCCGGGACGCGAAGCCAGCACATAAAGAGAACCCTTCCGAAGTCCTGTGAGCACACGGTCTAAACCGGGATAGCCGGTACGGAGAAGCGATGGACGTTCGCCGCTGGCGATATGGTAAAGCTTATTCACGTATTCACTTAATACTTCACCGACCGGCGTCAGTGCCGTACGTTCATCCGAGCCCCGGATATCCATGACACGTCTAGCTGCAAGTTCAATCAGCTTCTCCGATTCAAGATCGGATGAAAAACACTGTCCGATGACTTCATCAAGCGCTAAGATAAGACGCCGTTTAACAGCGTAATCACGAACCAGCTCAATGTAGTGATGATAATTGCTTGCAAAAGGCAACATCCCCGGAAGCGAGGAGACGTACTCACGCCCGCCCGCGCGGCCGATGTTGCCATTAAGCACCAGCTGATTCGTGACCGTGAGAATGTCACACGGTTTTTGTTCAATATTAAGCGCAGCAATCGCATCAAAAATGAGCTGATGTTTCGGATCGTAAAAATCGTCCCCATGCAACGTCGCGAGCATCATGGCACGCGACTCAATCTTGAGCATGGCGCCGCCTAGCACCGATTGCTCTGCAAGATAATTGTGGGGAAATGCTTTCCCTCTCAGGCGGTCAGAAAGCCCGGCGGATGAATATCCGCTTCCCGCATCATAATCCGCGTCCGCCATTAGACGTCAGCTTTCACATCAAGCGCAAAACGGCATGACACCTCCGGGTGTAATTTCAGCATCACCTGATGTGTGCCGACCGTCTTGATGGCTTCATCAACTTGGATGTTTCGCTTATCGACTTCAAATCCTTTTTCTTTCAGAAGATCGGCGATGTTTTGTGTCGTCACCGTACCGTAAAGACGCCCTGCAGTTCCCGCGTTGGCTGCATAAACGAGTTGCTTGCCTTCCAGCGCTTCGGCAGTTTCACGCGCTCTCTGAAGCTGTCGCTCAGCCTCTTCCTGCTTCTGCTTGCGGCGCATAGCGATCTCGTTCAAATTATTTTTTGTGACTTCACAGGCCAGACCGCGGCGGAAGAGATAGTTTCGTGCATATCCCGGTTTGACATCGACGACGTCGCCTGCTTGGCCTAATCCCTTAACGCCTTCCGTAAGCAATACTTTCATCGTGTATCTCCCGTCTTCATCTCATCTTCGTTTCAAGTGACCATCATTCTACCATAGATAAATCAGGCCGCTTTTTCGAAATAAAACGCCTTTTACTCCGAGGTATAAGGTATCAGCGCAACGTGACGAGCTCGGCGAATGGCGCGCGTCAAAGCGCGTTGGTGTTTCGCGCAAGTACCGGTCATACGTCGAGGCAAAATCTTGTAATTCTCGGCAACATAGCGCTGCAAGACGTTGACATCCTTGTAATCAATATGGTCTGTATGATCAGCACAAAAGACACAATACTTTTTGCGGCTAAAGCGTTGTTTTTGAAATCCGCCGCGTCTTTTTCCATTAGACATAAAATAAACTCCTTTAACTACAGGAAATATTAGAAATCAAAGGGCAATGACGTGTCGTCAAGATCTACCTCCGGTAGAAAATCACTGCCGCCGCTGTCAATCATTCTGGCGCCCTGCTGTCCAGATGACGCGTAATCATCACGATCATCGCCTTGTCTGGTCGACCGTCTTGTCTCACAGAATTCTACTTCATTGACAATGACTTCAGTTGTGTAACGACGCTGTCCGTTCTGATCTTCCCAGCTTCTGGGACGAATCGTACCTGAAACCAGTATGCGATCACCTTTCTCGAAATAGCGGTTCACAAATTCCGCCTGTTGGCGCCATGCCACACAGGGAATAAAATCGGCTTCGTTCTTCCAGTTGCCGGCATCATCTCTGCTGCGTCGGTCGCAAGCAACCGTAAAGTTGCAAACGGAAATACCGCCTTGCGTTGTTCGAATCTCCGGATCGCGGGCAAGTCTTCCCATCAAAATGGCTTTGTTCATGCTGTTGTCCTTTCTTCAAGCGCACTTTATCGGAATCTCAATCTCCGGTATGCTGCGCCGATTCAGTTTTCAGGGTCGCTCTTAACCGCTTTCAGATCGGTTTAAGAAGACACATTGTCGTTGACGGACTCTTCTGCCGGTTCCTCGTCACTCTCAGAGGAAACCTCATCGCTATCTTCAACCACTTCTTCCGTTTCTTCCGTTTCCGCTGGAACATCTTCCTTGTCGTCAGTTGAATCAACCGGCACTTCGTCTTCGAGTTTAACCTCATCAGCCGTCGGAGCGTCACCTTCGGCAACTTCTTCCGACGCCTCGGCTGCCGCTTCAGCTTCGGCCTCTAGGGCTTTGGCTGTTTCTTTCTCTTGATCTGCTTCTTCGTCAGCGATCGTACGACGACCCGACGGCATGAACGATCCTTCCGCAAGCACGATAAGGTAACGCATCACCGCATCGTTAATACGAAGCAAACGCTCCAGCTCGCTGGCGTTTTCCGGATTCATGTAAAAGTGGACGATCACGTAGTAACCGTCTCGCACATCCTGAATCTCATATGCCAGTCTGCGACGGCCCCACTCAACTTTCTCAACAATTCCTTCCGCAACAGACTCAACGAGTTCTTGAACGCGTTGCATCTGCGCTTTCAACTGATCTGTCCTAAGCGTTCCGTTCAGGACATAAAGCAATTCATATTTTCTAGTCATGGATAATCTGTACCTCCTCCCGGACTCAATGGCTCTACTTTCAAATAGAGCGAGGAATTGCTACTTTTATAGGCAAACGTCAATTTACACGAGATTACAAAGTCCGTCAAGTTTTTACCTTTTGTATCCATATTGTACGGGAAATGGACACCGACCATTTCGCCGACATCAAAAAATGCATCTCCTATCACAGCGATTGAATATCGACAGCCAAGGTATTAACGTGAATACAAGGAGTTTGAGCTTGTTATGCTCATTCATTATCGAAGATCTCTTGATCAGAATTGACATATGAGCGAAGAAAGGCACGTCGTCAAAACCGTCTTTTAAGCTCCTCCAAGAGACGATCTAGCCCCTCTTGAATGCGATCACGTGTCGCGCGATAGGATGTAAGAGAGAAACCATAAGGATCATCAATATCTTTTTGATTTTCTGTAAATGCTGAATAGGACACTATGTCATCTACTCGATCAGGATAAAGACGCACCAAGATGTCTTTGTGCGCATCCGTCATCGTAACAATCAAATCAGTTGATTCCATCAATTGATCATCGATAGGCTGTGCGCGGTGTGCATCCGCATCAATACCCCATTCGTGCAACACTTCGGAAGATCCGGGCGATATCAGTATTCCCGGATAGGCTGCCAGTCCGGCAGACACAGCTATCCATCCGTCGACTCTTCGATCATTGAATAGCGCTTCCGCCATTGGGCTTCTGCAGGTATTACCTGTGCAAAGAAAGAGAATTTGACGCGGTAATAAAATCGATTTTTCTTCAGTTTTTTCACCTGACGCTGCTCGCTCAAGACGATCCATATAACCTGCGGCATCAGGTTCCGAAAAACCTTCAGCGAAGATCGCATCAACTTTTTGATCATCAAATGTACGTAATGCATCAAAAAGACTCTGCGTCGCACTTTTAATGTCGTGTTCGCCTGCATAAGTATAAGGCAATAGCGTGCCTGCCAAATCTTCATCGAGTCGAGCGATAAGCGCGCGCCACGTGCGATCACCTGTAAAAATGCCCCGCTTTTCTAATGAATGTTCATTCAAAAAAGCGTTATGAATTACCGTATCCATCGCTGGTGCAAGCACCGACATATCATATTCATTCTTCTCACACGAAGATTCAGCGCTGTCATCTTCTAGCGCTGCCTTCGGTGAATCGAACGCTACAAGAGCATCGGAGAACGTTTTGTCCAACGTTTCTCCTTCCCGCGGCATAACGATAAACACGCGCGCAGAAGGTGCATAATGCCTGTATTTCATTCCTGGAGCGGGAGGAAAGTCCTTCTCACCGTCTTCCGAATGCTCATACCATGAAACGGCGCGAAGTCCCGTTCTTTTGTAGATCATTTCAGCAGTTACAAATCCGGGACGAAGAATCCTAATGGGATCACTTAATATATCGAGCACCGTCGACTCAACGCCAACTTCACAGGGACCATCATCAATGACATACGGAATCTTACCGTCAAAGTCCTGTAGCACATGCGATGCGCGCGTCGGACTCGGTTTGCCGGAAATATTAGCCGACGGAGCTACAATGGGCACTCCCGCGGCTTCAATCAGCGCTCTTGCCGCGACTTGAGAAGGAAATCTGACGGCTACCGTTGACAATCGGCATACCTCGTCAGGGATCGTATCCTTGTTGCGCATCATGACATACGTCACAGGGCCGGGAGAAAAAGCCTCATACAACACATGAAAAACAGGCGGAATCTGAATAGCGACCCGTGCTGCGTCCTCTTTCGACGCGAGATGAACGATCAGCGGATTGTCGGCAGGTCTTCTCTTCAAACGAAAGATTGAAAGAACGGCCTCCGGAAGAAGAGCTGATGCTCCAAGTCCATACACCGTTTCCGTCGGAAACGCCACAACTTCTCCTTCACGGATGGCGCGACCCGGTTCTTTGAATGCGCAAGGTCCGATCGGATGACGAACATGAATCACTTGCGTTTTCATTCATCGAACCTCATTCTTTGAGCGCTGCTTCATGTTCTGCCAGTTGAAGTGCTTCAATGATCTCATCCATATCTCCCAGAAGAATGCGCTCCAGTTTGTATAACGTCAGGCCAATCCGATGATCCGTTACGCGCGATTGCGGAAAGTTATACGTACGAATGCGCTCACTTCGGTCACCTGTGCCAATCTGACTTTTTCGTTCGCTCGCGATGGCATCGGCTTGTTCCTGTTCCGCCATCGCTTGCAGTTTAGAACGTAAATGCGCCATAGCCTTGTCTTTATTCTTGAATTGAGAACGTTGATCCTGACACGTTACGACAATGCCTGTCGGTAAATGCGTAATCCTTATCGCTGAGCTCGTCTTGTTGACGTGCTGGCCCCCTGCGCCTGAGGCACGATAGGTGTCAATTTGAAGATCTTTCGGATCGATCTCATAATCGACTTCATCAACTTCAGGAAGTACAGCCACCGTGACAGCAGATGTGTGTATGCGTCCGCCCGTTTCAGTGACGGGAACACGCTGCACGCGGTGCGCGCCGCTTTCGTATTTTAAGCGACTGTAGGCACCTTTCCCCTCAACACTGAAGACAATTTCTTTATATCCGTTGAGCTCTGTTTCGTTGTAATCCACGATCTCAACAGGCCATCCGCGTGCTTCGGAATAGGCCGCGTACATACGGTAAAGGTCAGCCGCGAATAGCGCCGCCTCATCACCGCCCGTGCCCGCGCGAATCTCAATGATGACGTTGCGTTCATTGTTGGGATCTTTAGGTTCTAGCGCCACTCGAATTGATTGTTCAAGCTCTTCCGACATCTGTTCAAGGCGAATGATTTCCTCACGCAAAAGTTCCGACAGTTCTGCGTCGTCTGATTCACGCAAAAGTTCTTCATTTTCGCGGATCTCTGACATCACATTCCGCCAACTTTGAATATCGGTGACTAGCGGCATTAGGGCGGCATGCTCCTTTGCCAGCTTGATGTAACGCGCCTGATCTTGCATGATGCTGACATCCGCTAGCTGACGTGTCAGCTCTTCAAAGCGCGCTTCACTTGCCGTAAGCTTTGAAGCGTCATCAATGTCAATCATGTGTAATCTCTCCGTATCAATAAAATATGCACCATGTTATTATACCCCGAATCACCTGCGCCGAGATTTATACTGCCTGCGCATGGCTGTAGCAATAGCGTATTACTCAATCTCACTTTACTTTTTGGAAGAGACGCACATTCTGCGCTCTCAATCAAAAGCCGCGTTGTTTTTTATTTTCTGAAAAAACGAGAATTCTTTCCCAACCAGCTGCATCACATAGCCGGTCAATTTCAGACCAGCCTTCCGACACAAAAAATGACACTATGGCATCAGCTTGTCCTGCACCGGCCTCCAGGAGCAAAACACCGTCGTATTCCAGATAGAGCGCCCCTTCTTTTGCGAGACGTTTGTAAAAATGAAGTCCGTCTTTTCCTCCGTCAAGCGCAATACGCGGCTCGTAGGATGCAACTTCCGGCATCAAGTGCGCGACATCGTCACTCTTAACGTAAGGCGGATTAGCCGTTATAACATCAAATGCTTTCTTTTCCAAAGGCCAGATATCTGTCTGCTCAATTCGCCAACACATTTTCGGCAACAAACGTTCAGCGTTCTTCTTTGCCACTTTGAGTGCTTCTTTTGAAACATCTGCTAACGTCAAATCCAATGGAATATTTTCTTGCTGGCAACGGAAACCCAAGGCAATTCCAATGGCTCCCGAACCGGTAAATGCATCCAGTACGGTCGTCATTCGTCGAGCAGTGACGTGCTTATTTTTTACGTAATGAAAAGCTTCTTTCACAAGAAATTCGGTTTCAGGCCGCGGCACAAGTGTCTCCATATTGACGTCGATTCGAAGGCCGTCAAACCAGACATAACCTACAATCTGCGGTATCGAAACGCGACGAAGACGCATATCGAGCGCTTCATTGAGGCATGCTGTCGTTTCAGCGTCGACATCAGTATCCGGATGCATGATCTGTCGCTCAATCGTGATCCCCGTTACCGCCTCAAAAAGCAGCCGCGCCTCTTTCCCGGGATCATCAAAACCTGCCAACCGGAGAGCCTCTCGAATGCGGTTGACGGCAGAATCGATTCTTATCGGATTACCAAAGATCATCTTGTGGATTTTCGGGAATGACCGGATTCATCGCAGCAATCGCGACCTCAATGATCTCATCATCGGGTTCGGCGGTTGTTAGACGCTGAAGCGCAAGCCCCGGTTTTGCTAATACACGTGTCAGCGCGTTGTCATGTGCCCCCGTGATGCGCTGTACTTCATAGGCAATACCGGCGACGGCAGGAAGAAGCGCCACTCTTAGCAAAACATTGATCCATAAAGTGTAACGACCTACTAGAGCGAATACAAGAATTGAAATTAGCATCACGATAAAAATGAAAGAAGTACCGCATCTCGGATGAAAACGGCTATTTTGTTTGACGTTCTCAACATTGAGCTGCAATCCTGACTCGTAACAGGCAATCGTTTTGTGCTCGGCGCCGTGATACATCCAAACACGCCGAATGTCGTTCGTCTTAGACGTTAGATACATATAAAGCAAAAAGATCCCGATGCGAACGACACCTTCAATAAGTGAAAGTATAAAAACACGAAGTCCCCGTTGCTCACCGATGCCGAAACCGGTGAGCCGTCTGATCAGGTCTGTTACGGCGCTTGGGAGCAAAATAAAAAATGCGACAGATAATCCAAGCGATACTATCAATGTCAACGTCAACATCAGGTCAGGATAACGGCCGGAAAATCGATCGAACCAGCCATCATTTTCAGATTTTTCCTGCCTTTCCTCTTCCGTCATCGCGACATCTGCAGAATACATCAGCGCCTGAACACCGGTCTTAAGCTGTGTCACCAGTCTGACGACACCACGGAGAAAAGGCACATTAAAAAAACTGAAACGCTTGTCACGGTCTTTTACAGTCACTTTGATCTCACCGGTTTGATCACGAACAGCAATCGCCTGTTTTTCGGGACCGAGCATAATGAGTCCTTCAATCAGCGCCTGTCCGCCAATGGTGGTTTTCTTACATGGTGTTTTGTGATCTTGTGTCATTCTGTCTTTCGAAGGGACGTTATTAAACCGTCGGAAAAAAAGAGGAGCCGGAACGCTCCTCTGTCACTTTATCGTGCTTCCGTTATTCTTGCATCCGCTCCATACGTCTGCGGAATTTATCAACTCTGCCACCCGTATCGACGAGTTTCTGGCGTCCTGTATAAAACGGATGACATTTCGAGCAAACGTCAACGCTGATTGAATCTTTTGTGGCGAACGTTTCAAAAGTTTCTCCACACGCACAGCGAACGGAGCACTTGACAAAGTCAGGATGAATGCCTTCTTTCATTCTTTCATCACCTCTCATGGAAATCGGGCGAGCAACTCTTTGTCCTCGGGATCGATTCCAGAAATAAGCGCCCTATTCGGGTCGCTTGCCTGATGATTGTACAACGCCTATTCCGCACATGTCAAGTGAGCAATCCGCTAGTGTCCGGGTGATCAGTAATCTCTCTGCTTGAAAAAACGGCGTGTTCTCCGAATCAAACTGATTTTTATTCGTCTTCTACAGTCCGGATGATCGACGCTAATACTCTTGATAAAACGGCGTATACTCAAGATCGAGTTTATCCGTAAAAAGCTCGGATACTTCCACCGCGCGAAGCGGATCAGTCATGAGTTCCATTTTCAGACCGGCAGCGCCTTTGCATGAATAGAGAGAAAACGGATGTCCCTCAGGCAACAGGCGGTGAGTAAGATAGAAAATCGGACCGCCGTGAAACACAAGCGCCAGAGGAAACTGATCGGGTGACTTTTTGGCAAACTCCTCAATAGCGAGAATAATACGCTCAAGTCGCCCCTGAAAAGAATCCCAGCTCTCTCCTCCCGGTATCTCGGTCATGGCGAACTTTTTCTCAAGAAATTCGACATACTCCGGCTTAGCGAGAAGTTCATCGTGAGTAAGACCGTCCCAACTGCCGAAATCGCGTTCTTGCAGGTCGGAATCGATATGCTGTGTCATCCCTGGAAAATAGAGTGTTGCCGTGCTTCTTGCCCGCACAAGCGGCGATACCCAAAGCGATTTAATTTCCGGTACATCGCCGCGATCACGGCGATGCAAAATTAATTCTCGACTCTCATCAAGGATATCGTAATTAAGTTTCGTTCCCTGATACTGTCGTTCCAAATTCTGTTGGGTCAAGCCATGGCGAATAAGATATAATGTCATCGTTTTTTTAGACATATAAAACCTTTCTACGTCTCTATTGAGCATCGCTTGTTCGTTCGATTGTCACTTCTGTTGTCGTTGAATCTGACATTGAATCGCGCTGAATTCGTTCTATTGTTGTGCGCCACACGCTCATCCGGGTTTCTGTGATTCCGATAAAAGAAATGCACTCAACCCATGCTCGTCGCGTGTCAAACGCTCACTCAAATAAACTATACATGATGGGAAAATCAGACGCTCTTGTGATGTGCCCAAATTTCTATCGTCTTTTCCATGAGACGTTTAATAAAGACATTTTATTGACGATGAGACGTTTGAAGCTGCTCGTTTATTTTGGCATTCAGCTCCTATTTGTTCACTTTAGACAGTGCCGCAAACTACGTTGACATCTTTACCGACGTCGGGTATATTAACTTAGCTTGGGTGATTAGCTCAGCTGGTTAGAGTGCCTGCGTGACATGCAGGAGGCCATAGGTTCAAGTCCCATATCACCCACCAGATACAAAACCGGCGGAACAACGATGTCCCGTCGGTTTTTTTGTAGATTAACTTTGCTTACTTTTTTGTTTTGTGTCCTAAATGCCGGTTGCACGCTTTACAAGAATCTTCGGCGCGTTCTAAAAGTTGTGTTTTCCGGTCGTTTTTGTGTCACCGATCAATCGCGGCTTCACTATACGAAGTCAATCCGTGTCGCGGTATAACCTTTTCTCTCTACCGCGCGGATAATCGCGTCATCAGACACACGATCCGGATCCAACACAACCGTCATTTTCCCTGTCCAATAATTGATTCGGACACTCTCAACGCCGTCCACTTGGCTCACTGAACTCTCAACGGCTGCCCGACAGGCCACACAGGACAACCCTTTTATTATGTAACGTTGTTTCATTGCTTAAACCAACAATTCTAGTTAAAAATACAGTCATTAAGACGAAATCATTTTGTCTATTACGTTTGTATTATAGCCGCTTCAATTTTTGTGCATGGTAACTGAAGAAACCTGCCGTCGAATACGGTATGCCAGGCTGATCGATGAGCTTAGATACGTATGAAAGTCAAATGAAAAAACTGCCGGATCTCTAGGCATCCAATTCATCCATGTGATCAGAAGATACCGTGTCGATTTCTAACACATACTTTCTGGTCTGAAAATCCGCGTTTTCTTTCGGTAAATCCGGATGTAAAGGCAACGTTTCGTCCGTTGTCGGCACCTGTTCTCGAATAAAATTAAGAAGTTGTTGGCGCTTGTTCCAATACCATATACGATGGGTAATCCGTATCAGCGTGGAATCCAGAGGGTAAAAAAACCGTCCTGCGTTAAAGTCAATCATCATCGGGTAAAGACTCGTTCTGCCGTCGAGCTTGCCAAGATAATTTACGGTGCCGGCACCGGCGGACGTCACCTCGTCACGATTTGCCATATCGGTCATCAAAACAACGATATTGCGGCGGGAAGGTTGCGTTTTCTCGTGATCAAAGATGATACGCTCGCAGTTCTTAAGCACTTGATCAACCACAATAACGTTCAGCATCGGATGATAGAAAAAGAACACACGGTCAAATCGAGCGCGCCGAAAAGGTGCCCATCGCGGACGTAGACCGATCGCATCGAAAGGCTCTCTCGCATATATCGCCCATCCTTTCTCCTCAAGAGTCTGAGAGATATCTTTGCGCCATGTTGGCCATGTTTCCTGAAGATATATTA